>Ga0067045_1002523_pt1 | contig 129458 bp, 115 predicted proteins | sample TerdegcTABiofilm_FD_59184 | JGI IMG/M metagenome (GOLD analysis project Ga0067045, IMG submission 59184) | Combined Assembly of (Gp0054472, Gp0054536) Wastewater bioreactor microbial communities from Singapore -Terephthalate degrading...
CTTTTGGCACGCGGACATCGGAAAAGAAGACCGCGTTCTGGATATGCTCGCCCGAGAGCATCAGGATCGGGTCAACGCGCACGCCGGGGGCATCCATGTCGATCAGCAGGAAGGTGATGCCCTGCTGCAGCTTGCCGGAACTGTCCGTCCGTACCAGGCAGAACATCTTGTTGGCTTCGTGGGCGTGGGTGGTCCAGATCTTGGAGCCATTGCAGATGAAATCGTCGCCATCCGGGATCGCCGACATGGTGAGGGCGGCAAGGTCCGAGCCGGCATGGGGCTCCGAATAGCCCTGGCACCAGAAGTCTTCTCCCGAAAGAATGCGCGGCAGGTAATAGTCCTTCTGCGCCTTCGAGCCATGGCCAATCAGGGCGGGGCCACACATGCCGATGCCCATGGGGGAAAGCGGTGGGGCGCCCGCGCGGGCCATTTCCACGTCAAAGATGTAGCGCTGGGCGGGCGTCCAGTCCGTGCCGCCATATTCCACCGGCCAGGAGGGCGCGGCCCATCCCTGCTTCACCAGAATGGCCTGCCACGCCATGGCCACTTCCCTGGTGGCGTAAACGCTCGTCATCCGGCGCGCATAGGCCCGCAGGGACGGGCTCAGATGACCGGCGAGAAAATCGCGGACCTCCTCCCGGAACACCTCTTCGTCGCGCGTGAAAGACAGGTTCATGCGGTGGCTTCCTCCCGGTAAAACTCAGACTGCGCTCATATAAAGGGATTGCATGAACGGCGGCAACAATTAAACTATTGCCAATAGGTTTTAAGCGGGCGAAGCAACGTCCCGCTTCTGGGAGGATATTCGTGCAGACAATCAACGACGCCATTCACTGGTGGGCCAGAGTCATGCCGGACGCGGTTGCGCTTGATTTCGGGGAAGACCGGGTCACCTACCGGGACTATCGCGACTGGTCGGAACGGATCGCCGCCGACCTCATCGCGCGCGGTCTGGAGCCGGGCGACCGGGTTGGCATCTGCGCAGCCAATAGCCTGCATTATTGCGTCCTGATCCTGGGCATTCTACGGGCGGGCGGCACCGTTCTGCCCATGAACATGCGATATACGCCCCATGAGCTGGCCGAGATCGCCGAGGACACCGCGCCCCGCTTCATATTTGCCGACAGCGAAAGACTGGCCAAGGTCGAAGGCCTTTCCTCAGTGGCATTTGATATTGCGAGGGTGCTGCCCATGCGCATGGGCCCGCGCGCCCAGATTTCGCATGAACCAAAGCCGGATGATCGGGCGGTCATCATCTCGACCAGCGGATCGACCGCCAAGCCCAAGGGCGTGGTGTTCTCTCACCGCAGCATGACCGGCTATGTCGCCACCCACGCCATGGAGGAACAGAGCCTGGGCCGGGGATCGCGGGTCATCATCCCTGCCCCACTCAGCACCTCGGCCGGATTTGTTCAGCTGACGCATTACACGGTTCTGGGGTGCACGCTGCATTTCCTCAGCGCGTTTGAACCGGCGTTGTTCCTGAAGACGCTGGTGGAGAAGAAGATCAACGGCTTTGGCGCCGTGCCGGTGTTCTTTGAAGCCGTTTCGCGGCTGCCGGAATTTGAAAACGCCGACCTTTCAAACATCACCATGGCGACCTGTGGCGGAGCGCCGGTGACCCAGGCCCTGCAGGACACATGGATGAAGAAGGGCATCGTGCTGCGCCAGATTTATGGCCAGACAGAATGCGGGGGCAATGGCACGATAATGCCCGAGCATATTGCCCGTGTGCAGCCGCAGAAATGCGGTATGGGCGGCCTTTTCAACGAAATTGGCATTGTTGACGAGGACGGCAACCGCGTTCCTCCGGGCACGGTGGGAGAGATAATCCTGCGCGGGCCGGGCAATATGATCGAATATTGGAATAATCCGGAGGAAACTGCCAAGGTCTTGAAAAACGGCTGGCTACATACCGGCGACCTCGGCGTTGTGGATGAGGACGGCCTGCTGACTTTCATTGACCGGATGAAAGACCTCATCATCTCCGGCGGCCTGAACATCTCGGCGGCCGAGGTTGAGCGCGCGGTGCTCACTTTCCCCGGTATTGAAGAGTGCATGGTGATTGCGGCCAAGGACGCTAAATTCGGGGAAACGCCGCTGGCGGTGGTTTATACGCGGCAGGACATTAATGTTCCCGCCCTGATCGCGCATTGCAACAGCCGGCTCGCAGATTACAAGGTTCCCAGATATGTGGCGCTGGAACAGGAGCCCCTGCCCCGGACGCCGACCGGCAAGCTTTCAAAGCCCGGCATGCGGGAAAAGTATCGTGATGCGGCCAACACGTTACCACGTGTACGGTAGGTCCGGAACGATCTGACATCTTCTGCTTGCAGAGCGGTTTATAGAGACCGTCCTGACCGGCATGGGCGCAGACACCTTACCCCTTTTCGGTGAGGGCGGGTTTTTTTACTGCAGAAACCCTGAGACCGGGTGCGAGCAGGCTGAGCGGATAAAAGGCCTCTTCGGCCCAGTGAGCCTGATGTCCCGGCACGCCATATCGCGCGGGACGGCCTTCCGGAAGGTGGAGCGTACCGAACATCCAGTCATAGGCAGCGAGCATCACGGCATAGTTGCGGTACATCTTGCCGTCCTTTCCATAGCCGTGATGGGAGTGGTGCTGGCTGGGCATGATGATGATGTGGGCCAACGCGCGGTAAATGGGCGAGCGCAGCATGCCTGCATCCCAGCGCCAATGCGTGTGCGTGAGCAGGTTCCAGGCATAGATGACCATCAGGGCGAGCGCGGCGCCCGACCCCATCCCCAGATAGACCGCAAAGGCGACGACCCATGTGTTGGGCACAAGAAAGGCCCAGAAAATGTTCTGGCGCATGGTGACGGACACGTTGAGATGATCCGCAGAATGATGGGTTCTGTGGATCTTCCACAGCCATCCCAGGCGCGATCCTGCGCGCTGGCCTTCATGGGACCAGCGGTGCATCCAGTAGAAACCGAGCTCCATCAGTACAAAGTTGATCGCGAAGGACTGCCAGAGAGGAAGATGGGAAAGCGTGCCCTGATAGACCGGGAGCAGGATGGCGGCGAGGGCACCGATGCCGATGCCCGCGAGCGGGCGCGTGACCGAGGAGTTTGCAAGGATGCAGACAAGCGTCAGGCCAAAGTCGCGCCGCCGGGCGCCCTTGAGATGACCGGTGACCGCCTCGAGCAGCAAGATCACCACTGTCGCCAGCAGAAGATATTTCAGATCGCCCATCGTGAATGTGTGACCGGCCATGCCTTCCTCCCTGAAAATCAAATCATGCCCGGCCTATTTACCTCCGGTGATTTTCATGCGTCCAATGCATCTCTCTGTGGTTGCTCATGCGTTTTTGTTATGTCTATCACCCTCCGCCAGCTCAAACATCTCGTCGTCCTGAGTGAAGAAGGGCATTTCAGCCGGGCGGCGGATCGCCTCGCGCTGACGCAGCCTGCGCTCAGCCGCAGCATCAAGGCGATCGAGGACGCCTACGGCGTGCGCCTGATTGACCGCGATCCGGCGGGCTCTGTGCTGACCCGCGCTGGCGAGGAAGTCGTCCGGCTGGCCCGCGCCACCTTGCAGAATGTTGCGCATCTGGATGAAACGCTCCGGGCGGAGGCAGAAGGATCATCGGGCAATGTGTTTGCCGGTATTGCACCCCTGCCCGCCGGGGCCGCCCTTTCGGAAATCTGCACGCGCGTGCTGAACCAGCGGCCCGGTATCCGGCTGTATACGGACATACAGCCGAATGCATCGCTCAGCGATGGCCTCATTGCGGCAAAGTATGACTTCCTTCTCTGCCCTCCGCTGGCCCTCCCGGAGCTGCACGACTTTGATGTGCGGCCTGCCGGAAAGATAAGGTTCGATATGGTCGTGCGTTCTGGTCATCCGCTGGCGGGCCGGGACAGGATATCCATTGACGAGATCAATGCGTTTCCCATCATCGGCGCCCATACGCGCCCGGTTGGCCGGCCCGCCGAGTTTGATCCGGGCACCAGCTTCTTTGGATTGGGCCCGCTCAGCCTCACGAGCGACAGTTACGATGTTCTGACGCGGGTGGTGCTGTCGACCGACGCTGTATGCATGTCGTCACGCGATGCAATCCGGGGCGAGCTGGATTCGGGAAAGCTCGCCACCCTGTCCAAGGCCGGTCTGCCGTTTCCGGAGCGTGTTGATCTGGCCATCGTTACGCTGCGCGGATCATCGCTCTCCCCGGCGACGCAGACGGTAATTGAGGATATACTGGTGGTTCTGCAAGTTCTGGAAAGCGAACAGGCCGCCTGCGGATGAAGGGAACCTTCCGAAGGGCTCAGTCTGGCACCACACTGCCGAACACGGCCGAACTGACGATTGGAGCACCGGGGCCGCCCGCCAGGAGACAGGTTTTTGCGCCGGGAACCGGATTGGCCGACTCCCCGCGCAGCTGATGCACGCATTCGATGATCATGCCGATGCCGTGCACGAAGCCCTGCGCGATGTTGCCGCCTGCCGTGTTGATCGGCAACTTTCCCGATGGCGCGATCAGGTTTTCGTAGCGGATAAACTCGCCCGCCTCTTCCAGGTTGCAGAAACCGTGATCGATGATCGAGGACACCGCCTGAGCGCTGAAATTCTCGTAAATCTGGGCAACGTCAATGTCTTTCGGGCCAAGCCGGGACATGTTCCAGAGATGGCTGACCACACCGCGGAAGCCTGATGTGGCATACTGATCATCGTCGTCGTTCTCCAGGAGGTCGCCCCATCCCTTTGCCGCGCCCTGAGCAACCCCTAGGACATAGACCGGCTTTTTCTTCAGATTGCGGGCACGCTCGGCCGACACGAAAATGATGGCGCCTGCCCCGTCATTTTCGCGCGAGCAATCATGCAGGCGGAAGGGTTCGCTGATCCAGCGCGAGCTGGCATAGGTTTCAGCCGAATACTCAGTGCCATAGGCAACGGCGCCGGGATTGCGGGCGGCGTGGAAATAGTCGGCCCGCACGATGGCTTCAGCGGTTTCTCGCGGCACGTTGAAATGATCGAACAGCCGCGTGGCGCGGAGCGCGCACATCTGCGCGGGAGAGACAAGGCCCGCGCCGACCATGTGACTGTTGAGGTGGTGCGCCATCACGGCGCCGGAAAGCCGTCCGCTATTGCCTTGAACAAGCGCCCGGTAGACGACAACGACACTGGCCTGTCCGGTGAGGATGGCGCCCACCGCCTGGCCTATGGCGCCCGCAATGCCGCCGCCGCCCCCGCCAAAGACATTGGATGACCAGCGCAGTTCCCGGATGCCGAGATCAGGCATGAGCCGCACCGGTTCGTTATGGTCATCGCCATAGGTGGCGAAACCGTCGATCTCCGAAGGGGAGATGCCGGCATCATCGCAAGCGTCCATTATGGCGCCTGTCAGAACGCCTCTTTCCGGCAGGGGCGCTGTGCCGCGTTTATACTGGCGCAGGCCTGCGCCGGCGGCGGCAATCTTTCCGCATACATCCATCATTTGCGTGTCCTCACTTCAAAGACCAGACAAGCGCCGGAACCTGGTGTTCCGGCGGGCCGGACATCACCGGCTGTCCGCGCACTTCCGAGCCGATGCTGAATTCCGTATCCGTATCTTTCAGCACACCCATCAGCCTTGCCCGGCTGGGATGGTTGAGTTCAACCACCAGCGAGACATAGGGAGGCTTGAAGGCTTCTGCCCCGGCAAACGGGTGCCAGGTGCGGGTCCAGCTGTAGATATGGCCGGAAGGCTCGGCCATGTGCCAGACATGATCCCATGAGCCACATTCGGGGCAGCGGAACACGGCCGGCCAATGCCAGGCGCCGCACCCGGCACAGGCAGGAAGCCGGAGGTCTCCCTGTTGCAAACCCTCAAAGAACGGGCCATCAGCGCCGCTTGTGTAAACCTGACCGGCTGTCATCATTCCTCCTCCCGTGAAAGACATGTCCTGCTCATCTGCCGGGCGGGCCGGCGGGCAGGTGTTTTGAAAGAAACCCGATAATCCCTGCAAGGAAGGCATCATTGCGGTCACCGGCCACCATGTGGCCTGCGCCTTCGACATCTATCACTTCAATATGCGGAAGGCGTTCCCGGAATTCCTGCACGGTATCCCCTGTGACGACATCGCTGTTGACGCCCCGTATCAGGACGACGGGAAGACTGGCGGCAGCCTCGAGACCTTCCATGGTACGACCCATGATGGCGCGCTCGGCGTCTATGTCGAGCATGACCATGCCGGGGTCCCAATGCCAGTACCAGCGGCCATCCGTCTGTTGGCGGAGGTTTCTGCGGAGACCCGAAACATCGCGCGGACGCGGCCGTGAAGGATTGTAGGCGGCCACCGCATCGGCGGCCTCGTCGAGCGAAGCAAACCCCTCCAGGCCCGATTGCATGAAGTCCCGAACGCGCTGCATGCCGGCGCGGTCTGAATTCGGAGCGATGTCAACCAGGAGCAGCGCATCCGGACGAAACCCCTGCCCCACCCCGTAGAGCGCCGTGCCCCCTCCCATCGAAGCCCCGATCACCGCGACGGGCCGCCCGGCCAGCGCAAGCACTGACTGCATATCCGACCAGCGGCGGGTGATGGGATAGCGGTTGTCCGGCGACCAGTCACTTTCGCCATGCCCGCGCGCATCATAGTTGATGACCCGGTAGCCTTCCGAGGCCAGACGATGGAAAGCGCCAGACCAGGAATGACGGGTCTGGCCGCCGCCATGGGCAAACACGACAGCCGGGGCACCTGCGGGGCCGGCAATTTCGGCTGCGAGGCGCACGCCGTCCGGCTGGGTTATATAGCGGCGCTCAATCATAAACCGGCCGCCGCTTTTCGAGAAAGGCGCTCAGGCCTTCCTTGAAATCCGGGTCTGACACGGCGAGCATCTGGCTGCGGTCTTCGAGCGCCATGACAGACTCCAGACCCGGCGCATCGAGCGTGAAGTTCAGGACATCCTTTGTCAGGCGCAGTCCAAGAGGCGTAGCGCGAAGCATGTCTTCTGCGTACTCATCTGCCAGGCTGCGAAGACCAGAAGCCGGGCACACCTCGCTTGCCAGCCCGGTGGAGAGGCACTCGCCGGCATCCATGAACCGGCCTGTCAGCATGTAACGGCTGGCCCGCGAGATTCCGATCATTCTGGGGAGAAAATAGGAAACGCCCATATCGCAGGCGCTGAGACCGATGCGGATGAAGGCGGCATTCATGCGTGCATCATCCGCCAGAAGACGGATATCCGAAGCCAGCGCGAGCGCCAGGCCCCCGCCGCTGGCCGCGCCCTGAACGCAGGCAATGATGGGCTGAGGACAACGGCGCATGGCGACATAGACCTCCGCCAGGGATCTCTGCCGCGTGAGCATCTGCGTGATGCCCCCACGTTCTGCCTCATCCCGGTCCAGCTGGCCAAGATCAAGGCCCGCACAGAAAGTGCGGCCTGCGCCCGACAGCACCACCACACGTACCAAATTGTCCCAGTAGAGCGCCTGAAAGATATCCCGCAGCGTTCGCACCATGCCGGGATTGAGCGCGTTAAGGCGATCGGGCCGCTCCAGCGTAAGCCGCAGAACCGAGCCTTCCAGCTGCACCCGGACGGAGTCTGCCGCAAGGCTGTGACGCGAGAGAAAGGTGTCCGGCTCAGCGGTCATCGCACGGTCTCCGCTGCACCGGCACCGAGGCCGAATTCCTGTTTCAGGAGGGCACTATGCTGGCCCAGTTCCGGCGCGAGCGGGGCAGAGAAGGCCTGTCCCTCAACGCGTATCGGCGTAGATGTCAGCGTGAGGGCAGTGCCATCCGGAAGGGCGGCCTGATAGGTGTTGCGACGTGCCGTGAAATGGGGATCGCGCACGACATCTTCAAAATCATGGACGGGCATGGCGGCGACATTTGCCGGCCTGAACAGGCTGAGCCAGTCTGACAGGGTTTTCGTGGCCAGCACCTCGGCCAGCCTGACGGATACCTCTCTGTCTTCGGTTCCGGTCTGGGGCGTTCTGTCATAGATTTCCTGCAGATCCGTCCGGCCGAGAACGGACAGAAGCGCCATCCAGGATTTCCTTGTTAGGCACTGGATGAAGAGGATGCGGCCATCTTGCGTGCGATAGTTTTCCATTCGTGCCCAAAACCTCATCCGGCCTTCGGCATCCACAAAGCCCGGCCGTTTGAAGGTGACACCCTCGTTAAGCGCCGTGTCGAGAACTTCGGGCATCCAGTGGGCGGCCGATTCAGCGGCAGACACTTCCACAAGGGCGCCCATGCCCCTACTGCGCGCCTTGTGCAGCGCAGCGAGCACGCCGACGGCCGCATGCAGGCTGACCGAATGCATGCCGACAGGCGCAGGCAGACGGCCTTCATAACGGCTGATTGATGGGCCCACAGGAACCCCTATCCCACCAAAGGCATCAAAGCTCGGGCCGTGCGAGGCCATTGCGCTATAGGGGCCATCGCGGCCCATCCCTGATACCGAGCAAAACACGATGGCCGGATTGATCTTCTTCAGATCGGTATAGCCAAGCCCCAGCTTGTCCAGCGCGCCTGCGCGCATCCCCTCGATGACGACATCTGCCCTGGCAGCGATCTTGAGGAAATCGGCCTTTCCCGCTTCACTCCGCAAGTCGAGCTCCAGGCTTTCCTTGCCCCTGTTCCATCGCAGATGCATATATCCGAAACCATCCGGCTCGCCTGCAGAGTGCGGACCGGCGCGGCGCAGGGGGTCTCCCTCTCCCGGCTGCTCTGCCTTGATGACCCTCGCGCCCAGATCTGCAAGATATCCGCCGAGCGCATCGGGGCCGAACTGGGACACTTCGAGGACGAGGACATCAGATAGAAGATCGTAAGTCATTTAAGGGGTTTTACCTCTGCATAAGGAGCTTTCCGGACGAGCAGGAACAGGAAGGCACTGAGCAGGGCAACCATGCTCCAGATGCGCAATGTGTCCGCATAATTTCCGGTGGTCTCGAAAATAGAATTGAATATCAGCGGGCCAAAGCCTGATCCGGTGAGCAGGGCCCCCACCCCGAGGAAGCCATACATCTGGCCATACACTTTGCGGCCGAACAACCGCACGACAGAATAAGAAAGGCAATCCGCCTCCGCCCCGACCGCAAACCCAAACAGGCCGACCATGAGAAGCACAATGGCAAGGCTATCGGCTGACATCAGCGCCAGACAGGCCGCCAGTCCCGTAAGCACGATGGCCGTGAATTCAGCAATGTGAAGCGGAATACGGTCCAGAGCCAACCCCGTGATCATGCGGCCGGCTATCGTGCTGATACCGAAGAGGCCCGCGAAACCGGCCGCCTCCGACCGCTCCAGCCCATGACTGCCAAGGAACAGGATGATGTTCACGGTTGCGCCGGTGACCACCATTCCAAAGAGAAAAGTGCCTGCGGCCATCAGAATGAATGTGCGTGAACGGATGAGGTGGCTGACCGATACCTGTTCCGGGCGCTGCGTCGTGCCACCAGAACCAGCCGTCTGGCGGCGCGTGAGACCGTAGAAGACCGGCCAGGCCAGGAGTACGAGGACGGCGATGCAAAGATAGCCTGCACGCCATCCGAACCGGTCTGTAACCTGCTGCAGCAGGACCGGCCCCAGAAGGGCAGCAAGCCCGATGCCGGCAGCCATCAGGCCGAACGCTGTGCCAAGCCCGGCATCAAACCGGTCTGCAATCAGCCGGCCGGACGGGATCGACCCGATGCCCGTACACGCAATGCCCGTAAGAAAGGCAAAGGTGAAAAGCACCGCCATGTTGACGCTGAGTATCGCCATTCCGGACAGAACCAGCGCATAGACCGGCAGCAGGATCAGAATGACGGACCGCGGGCCCCAACGGTCCACGACCCGCCCGGCGAAGATCGAGCACAGGATCGCGCCGAAACTCCAGAACAGGGTCCAGAGCGCTATCCGCGAAACCTCTACGCCGAACCCTTGCGCCATTGGCCCGATGAGGGCGCTGAAGCCGTAATTGGGCAATGCATGGAGCGCGACCGGCAGGAAAGCTGCCGCAATCACCGCCCATCCTGACGTAACCTCGCGCCAGACGCCGCCGCCAGCTGGCGCCTGCGGCCGCGTGGACTCCGCGCTCATCCGAACTGGACCGTTGCAGCGCCCTGCTCATCCTTATCAATATCCTTGTGAAGCTGGCGATGCAGGTGCTGAACGGGCTTCTCGTTGATACCGTAATTGTACCAGCCGCCTTCCCACGCCGCGGCGTTCTGCTGGATGGTTTCTTCCATCGGGAAGTCTTCTTCCATACCGGCAAATCTCAGGATCTCCCAGCTCTTGCGAACTCTCGCTTCCAGCTCGGGCGTCTTCTTCTCTGTACGGACCAGAAAACGGAACCTGACAAGGCAACGGGACGGATCGCCAAGCTTGGGCATAACGTTCCAGAGTTCAACATGCTCGGGCGCTTCAACCAGCACATTGTTGGGATAGAGCATCATGACCGTGCCGATGTATTTCGAACTCGCCGCCGTCACTTCGCCGCGATCAATCAGCGTTTTCAGTTTGGCCCGCGCCATGAACATCTTTCCGTGGCGGCCAAATTCCCGGAATACGGCGGAATGGTTGACCGTGCGTGCGCCAACGCCGCCGGGCTTGGGATGCAGGAACTGCGCGTGGAGATTATCGATGGTGCCGTCCATCACGAGCTTCCAGTTGACGCCAAGCTCAACCATCTCGTCAATCAGGACATAGGAAGCCTCAAGCCCCCAGGGCGCGATCTGGCTGTCAATATCCTTACCAAGATAGTCTTCCACCGGATGAGCGGGGCCGTCAGAAAGGGTAGCAAAGATCAACCCGTGCCGCACCTCGCTGCGGAAGCGCAGGAGGCTGTTGCACCCCCGGTCTATCCCGCCGGAGGTATGCTCAAAGGGTACCGCCTGGAGCTTGCCGGCTTCGGCCGCGTAGGACCAGCCATGATAGCGGCACATGAACAGCTGACGCTTACCGGATGCCTCGTCTTCCACTCTGCCGCCGCGATGGCGACACATATTGCGGAAGACAGCAACCGACTGGTCTTTCTGGCGCACGATCAGGAGCGGAATGCCCAGAATGTCTCGCGTGATGAAGGACCCCGGCTCGGGAATGTCGGAGACATGGCCCACGATCAGCGGCAGCGTCTTCATCAAATCAATCTCGAGCGCGAGACGTTCGGGTGAGGTAAAGTGTGAGACGGGTACCTTCATCGCGGAAAGCGCCAGATCGGTCGTCCCCTCTTCGATATGCCGGAGAAGATTTTCAAGAACCCCTTTGTCCAGCGCCACCGCCATTTCGCTCTCGGACATGAACGCCTCCCAGTATGCTTTGCCATTGCGCCGGATAATCAAAATACGATCACAGCGCCTCGTCCCAATGGGCGTCATTTTACTATTTTTGTCAATCGTTAGAATCGTCCCTCAGCCTTCCAGCGGTACTCAGCCTATGCCGGACAGTCTAATTTATGTGTTATTTTACCGAATATTACAGAAAGGCGGTTACATGGAGCACGGGGGCAAGAATTTACATTTTTAATTTTCGTCATCTTCTTTAGACTGTCCCCGGGGGCCACTGAAAGGCCGGGGCGGGCAAGAAACAGAACGAACCCATCGACACAGCTTGCGGCAGGAGGGTATCCCGCCCAATAATCCGGAGTGTAGCCGCCCCCCCCCAAGACGGCACCCCGGACACATCAGGAGCCACACATGGCAGAAGATCAGGATACGCATCACATGGTGCCCGGCGCGGAATTGGGAGCCGCGGAAGCCAGAATCATTGAAGCGGCACGGTCCTGCTTTGACACGATCGGCGTCAACGAAACCAAGATGGGCGATATCGCCACTGCGGCGGGATTTTCGCGCCAGACGCTCTACAAGCACTTCTCGAGCAAGGAAGACATTATCAACCGTATCGGTTTCCTCGAGATCGAGAAGGTCAACAAGACGCTGCGCGGGCGCGTGAACCGGAACCAGTCCTTTGCCGACAGGCTGACCGATGCCATTACCATCTCTGTCGAGATTTCTCTGGAGAACCCCTATCTGAGGCGCGTTATCGAGAACAGCCAGCTGATGCCGCGCCCTCGCGAGGGCGACATGTCGCTGTTTATCTGGCAGCGCGCACGGTGGAGCAGGATGCTGGAAGAAGCGCAGCTGCGCGGCGAACTGGCTGCCGATCTCGACCTCGATCATATCGTGGAGTGGATTCTCTTTGCCCAGCTTGGCCTTCTGAGCGCGCTGGACCGGTGGCTTCTGCTGTCGACTGACACCAAGTCCTTCGTGCGGCGGTTTGTTGTCTCCCCCCTGATCAGCGCGGCCCCGGCCACCGCGGAAGGCGAAACAGTGTTCCGGTTTGACCGCATGGCCGCTGAAAACCGTATGCTGAAAAGCCTGGTTGCGAGCCAGGCGCTGGAAATCCAGCGGCTTCGTCACAAGACATCAGACTAAAAAAGCCCGGAGCCCGCCTGGGGCTCCGGGATCAGGTCTTACGGGAAGCCGTTAGAAACCGTATCGCAGACGGACACCATACATGCGCGGCGCGCCGGCCACCCGCGTCTCATAGGCGCCCTGGATGCCCATATAGGGCCCCAGGTATTCCTCGTCTGTCAGGTTGTTCACGAATGCCGACACATCGAAGCGCGAGCCCATGACGCCGGTCCAGTCATAGCGCAGGTTCAAAAGGTCCTGTGCTTCGATGATCTGTGCACGATTTATGGCGATGGCCGCCGGGATCGGCACGCCGGCCGCCGTCATCTCCACAGCATAGTCGTCATTGTAGTCGTACTCATCCTGATGGCTGTAGGTCAGCGCGAGGCGCATTTCGCCCCGTTCCGGGTTTACCGGCAGATAGGCAGCGCCGGTGAGCGAGTAGGCATTTTCCGGGGCGCGGGGATAATTCTGAGGAGAAAGATCCTCGCCATTGGGGCCTGCGTAATCGTCAAACTCTCCCTTGGTATAGGCGTAGAAGCCGGAAAATTCGAAAATTTCATTGGGCCGGAAGACAAAGTCAAACTCGGCGCCATGGACATTGGAGTTGGCTGCGTTGGCGGTGAGGGTTACCGGCGGCGTGGACCCGAGAACCAGGATGCGCTGCTGATCCTTGTAGGAAGCGTAATATGCGGCGAGGTTGGTGCGCAGGAACGCGCCGCCGATATTCCAGTCTGCCTTGATGCCGAGTTCGACGTCATCCACGAATTCCGGTTCGAAGGTGTCCGAGAGGGTCGCAAAGCTGTTGCCGCGTGCGGAATATCCGCCGGTCCTGTAGCCATGACGGTGCGCCAGATAGATCAGCATGTCATCGCGCAACTTGTATTCTGCTGACAGATTGTACGTCAGCTCGTCGAAGGAGGTAGAATCGGTGAAGACACAGTTTGCGATATCAGGAAGCACCTCGGAGGTCGACGGATCACCGTCTGCGTCCACAGTGAAACGGCAGGTCTGATCGGTCGTGGAAACCGCCGGATTGTACGTCCGGTTAAGCATCGTTATGGCGCGGTCATCCCAGTTCTGCCGTATCCCGACCGTGAGGGACAGACGATCCGTAGCGGCATATGTCCCCTGAAAGAAGACTGCGTAACTTTCGTTTTCGGGTTTGACCCATGTGTTGGAGTATCTGGGGAAAAATTCCGAGATGGACCCGGGCTCGATGAGGCCGGGGTCTGTGGTAACAGTGGCCGTGAGCAGACCCGCCGTGAGGGCCTGATCGCTGGCCTTTTCGCGGAAGTAGAACCCGCCGGCGATGAAATTGAGATTTCCGATCTCGCCCTGCAACTGCAGCTCTTCACTGAACTGTTCCTGATCGACGATCCGCTCAACCGGGAAGATCATCGCGGAGACAGCATCAAGGTCTTCCAGGGAGTGCACATCCAGATTGCGATAGGCCAGAATGTTCTTGAGGACAAAATTGTCGCCGATATCGACGGTTGTTTCATTCTCTGCACTGAACGTCGTTATCTTCGAGAACATCGGTACACCGCTTTCGGTCGTGTAGATGTCCCGCGCCGCCTGCGCCTGCAGGCCTGGTTGGAAGAAGGGCAGTGTCGAGAAACTTATGATCCCGCCGGTGCCACCATTGTCCGCATCGGCGTATGAGACGGTCGTGGTTGTCTGCCAGTTGTCTGACGGGTTGAGGAGCAGCGTGCCGCGAACGGCGTCTTCCTCCACGAAATTGATGTCTGCGCCGGTGATGGCATCGTCGATATAGCCGTCACGCTGACGGTGCTGCCCGGCGATACGGAGCGCGCCCACCTCTCCCAGCGGCATGTTGACCATGCCCTCGGTGACAGAATGGCCATAGTTTCCGAATTCCTGGGAAACATAACCCTCGAATTCATTGATTGGACGGTTCGTCCGCACAAGGATGGCACCGCCGGTGGTGTTACGGCCGAAGAGGGTTCCCTGTGGCCCCTTGGCAACTTCAACGCTGGCAATATCGAAGAAGGCCATATTGGCGCCGTGCGCGCGGGGCACCACCACATCATTGACATAAAGTGACACGGACGGGTCCGCGATACTGGCAAGCTCCTGCTGGCTCTGCCCACGGATGGCAAAGGTGGGCGTGGAGCGTCCGCCGCCGAGGGAGTTGCCACTAAGGAGGCCCGGCACCTTGCCCGCCAGGCTCGCAAGGTCAACCACGCCCTGCTGCTCAAGCCCCTTGCCGTTGAAGGCGGTCAGAGCGAGCGGCACATCCTGAAGGCTTTCTTCACGGCGCCGCGCGGTGACAATGATGGTTTCGCGGCGCAGCTCGGTTTCGGTTCCGGTGTCAACCGCTTCTGCAGGCGCGGGCTCAGCCTGCGCGGGCGCCTCTGTCTCCTGCGCCCAGCCGGGCGAGGCCAGAATCAGGGTTCCGGCCGTTGCCGCCAGCACACGCCGATAATGCCATGTCTTCATGATCCGAATATCCTCCCCGGAATGTTTGCCCGGCTCTGACGTCCGGTACACCGCGCTGACAGCACGCATTGCGCAAAAAAGACATAAAGAGTTTTTTGTCAACTCCCTCGCAAAGCCATCTTCTGCCAATTTTTTACGATGACCGGACCTGATCGTCCTCCCTTGCCACCGCGCGGCCGTGCGCGAACACGAAACACTAGAGCTCATATGTGCTGTTTATATTGTGTTTTTCGTTGTTTCATTTTTCCAGACAGGCATGCCAGCAACCTTTGCCAGCGGCTTTGTTCCCAAGCTGACGCTTGATTTGGTGTCTCCATATTTGATTGACACTATTTTCTTTTTGTCGTCTTTTGAGGAAAATAATTAAGCGACACCGGGAGGACTTTGTATGGCTGCCAGCTCAATTGCCATTCCTGCATCACCTGAACAGGTGACGACCGAATGGCTCCGTCAGATATTCCCCGATGTCCGCGCTGCGGAGATATGCGAAATCATCAATGGAACGGCGACAAAGATCCTTGTAGAGATGGATCTCGGCGCCAGGGAAAACCGCAAGCGCGTGTGGATCAAGTCCGGCATGGAGCCCCATAGCCGCAGAGATGGTCTGCAGGCGGTCTATGCAGGCGAGACGCTGTACTACAGTGAACTGGCCGGGAAGTATGACACGCGCACGCCTGCCTGCCATTTTGCCGCCACCAGCGAAGATGGGCACAGCCTCATCGTGCTGGATGACCTGCTGGAAACCGGCGCCACCTTTGTGGATATCACAAGCGCCGGATCACCCGAATTCGTGGCCGCCGCACTGGAAGCCATAGCCCGGTATCAGGCCTCTTCCTGGATGGCGGAGGAGCTTTCCGGGAATCCCTGGCTGCATTCGGGCGGGTCGCATCATGCCTATGACCTTGTCAGCTGGCTGTATGAGCCCGCGCGATGGCAGACATATACGCAGCTTCCGCGATACCAGAAGCTCGCCCCGCCGCTGCGAGACCCTGCCCTGCTGGCCCGGTTGCACAGGCAGGTGCTGGAGGATTATTGCCGCAGGGAGCCCTGGGCGCTGTGCCATGGGGATTGCCATTTCGGCCAGGCTTACATCATCCCTGACGGTGAAGTCCGGCTGCTGGACTGGCAGGCTGTGCAGACCGCTCACTGGTCGCATGATGTGTCCTATTTCATGGCCGGCGCCCTGTCGGTGGCCGACCGGCGCCTGCATGAACGCGACCTTCTGAGACACTATCTTGCCAAGCTGAAGGAATTCGGCGTGCCTGATCCCTGTACGGAAGAAGAAGCTTGGCTCGCCTACCGGACAACCGTATTCCACGGTATCGGCTGGGTGATGTGTCCGCCCGAGATGCAGCCGGAAGAAAACTGCACGACAATGGTCGATCGCTTCTCGACGGCGGCGATGGACCTCAACTCCCTTGAAGCAATTGAATCGTGGTGAACAAAATGGCTGGTGATAATCTCATTCGAAACCTCGCTTACTGGGCAAAGGTGATGCCTCAGAAGCCGGCTATCGTGGTTGACGATCGCCCCCTGAGCTATACGCAGCTGGAACAGTCCAGCAATGAAATCGCGTGTGGGCTCGCCGGGATCGGCGTAAAGCGAGGCGACCGCGTCGGCCTCCTCATGCAGAACCGGGTTGAGTTCGCCGAGGCTATGTATGGCGTGCTGAAAGCGGGCGCGACCATTGTGCTTCTGAACATCAGATACACGCGGAAAGAAATCCAGCACCCGGTGACGGATGCCGCCCTGAGCGTCATAATCGCTGATCCGGAATTTCTGCCCCTGCTGGCCGACCTGCCAGAATATTCTCCCCACACCCGGGTCTACACCGCTGACCGGGCCGGCAGCCTGCCGGCACTTGAGGAACTGCGGATAAACGGCGGACGCAAACCCGATATCGACATTGATGGGGCCGACATAGCGCTCGTCAGCTACACCTCCGGAACAACTGGCGTTCCGAAGGGCGCAATGATCAGCCATGCTGCGATCTGCGCGGCGGGCGCTGCGCGAACCTACACCGTGGCGCACTCCTTCAAAGAGCGTATGCTGATCCCCATGCCGCTGGCCTATACGGCAGGTTCGGTGTTCTTCATGCGCGACGGCGTCAATGCAGGCTGTACAATCTACTATCTGACCAAACCCACAGGGGACGCCATGCTCAGCCTGATCGAGCGCCACCGCATCACCAGCGTGCAGGGCGTGACCGTTTTGTTCGAGAACATGATGAACTCGCCCCGCTTTGCCACCGCGGACCTCTCGAGCCTGACTTATGCCCAGACGGGCGGTGCCATGGTAACCAAACACCTGCTTCAGACCTGGCTTGATCGCGGCATCCCTATTGTTCAGGGATACGGGCAGACCGAGTCGGCCGGATCTCATATATCTCTTCTTGGTACGGATGATGCGGCCCGCAAGATGGGAACAGCGGGGCGGCCGATGCCAAACCTGGACGTGATCATCGTGGATGAGGATGGCAACCCTCTGCCTGCGAACGAACCCGGGGAAATCTGGGTGCGGGGCTCGTCGATCATGTCCGGTTATCTCAACCGCCCTGAAGAAACCGAGAAAGCTCTTGCCGGCGGCTGGCTCCATACCGGAGATATCGGCATTCTCGATGAAGAGGGCTTCCTGAAAATTGTCGACCGCACGAAAGACATGCTGATTTCAGGAGGCCTGAACGTGTATCCGGCCGAGATCGAAAAGGCGATTGGCGGACTGAGCGGCCTGGAGGATTTCTGCGTGATCGGCACGGAAGACAGTCAATGGGGAGAAGTCCCCTTGATCGTGACAGCCGATGCCAGCGCGGTCGATATCAACACCCTGTGCGAACTTTGTGCTCATGAACTGGCAGACTACAAGCGCCCGAAATACATAATCGGACATGGCGCACCTCTGCCAAGGACCATGAGCGGCAAGATAACCAAACAGGAGCTGCGCGCCCTCTATAGCAAGCCCGGCGGGGCAGCGCGCCTCAAATACGAGAAACAAGCCAGCAGCTGAGCGAAGCAGGCGGCTTATAAATTGAGATGGTGCCGTCAGAGCAACGCGGACCCATCTCGATTCTGCCATTTTCCGAAGCCAGGCGCCCGGGGCCAGATGCCGGGCCTCTGGTCCAGAGCATACCGCAGTGAGACACCGATTGTGAGGGGCAGGTCATAGAGCCTGCAAATGACAAGTGCGGATTGAATTGCCAAAGGGCCCGACAGGAATTTTCTCCCACGCCGTACGGATGTGACCTCAGTCTGAGCCGGCTGACCGTTCATTGGGAAGCATACAATCGGGACTCACGCTGCTTGCCATGCTTTTCACGGCAGTCATGATTGGCTCGTGCTGCTCTGTTTTGCATGTCACTGACACCTCGGCAGCCTCGTCAGTCCTGCTCCGGCTTCGGTGCAACCTGATCAGAAATTTGGAGCGAGGGAGGCATATGTTCTGCAAGCCAATCCGTCACCAGGCCGAAAGCGATAATCGCGGCCTCCGGTGTCGTGTAGGTGTGCCCTTGATCCAGGAACGTTATGTATTTAGCCGGGACACCGGATTGCCGGATCAGGGTAAAGGCCAGTTCATGGGAAACATACTGTGTTGGCGAAACTGCTCCGCCATAGCCTCCCCGCAGGATGAGTGTGGGTGTACGGATATTTACGGCGTCGAGCACATAGTTCACTTTGTAGGGTCCCGGTTCTTCGCTGAGTTCCGGCCCCAGAAGGCGCCGGAGGAACCGGTTGAAGTCAGAGCCCGTCCGGCTTCCGGTGGAGGCGGACTGGATTACAGACTGAAGGTCCAGCGGAGAGGAATCGTTCAGGATGCCGGCGGCAAAAAGGCCGGGTTCATCTGTCAGGGCTTTGAACGTGCGCGGGCCGCCGGCACTGTGCCCCATGATGGCAATCCTGCCTGGATCCACGGATCCGAGGGACACCAGGTGTTTCACGCCGGAGATTACGTCGCGGGCATCATAAACGGCGCCATCAAGCCTTTCTTTCTGGCTTTGCCGGATCGGGCCGGGTCCGTAATTGCCGCTCATACGGTAATCGGGAACAAATACCAGATACCCAAGTGCAGCCAGCGCGTGCCATTCAAGCGGGCCGCCGCTTAACGATCCTGTAAATGCGCCGTCGAGGTAAAGGTCACTACCTATTCCGTTTCCGTGAACGTAAACATAGAGTGGGTAGCGTTTTTCAGGGTCAAAAGCGGGAGGCTTGATCAGCCAGCCTTTCGGGCGGATCCCGCCATCTGACGCCCATTCGATCTGTTCCCAATGCCCCAGATTATAGTCAGCTGCCGGATCGTCTACGACAGCATAGACCGTCTCCTGTCCCGTGGCGACATCAAGGGTCCGGACATCGCGGTAGCCGTAGCCATCGGCAGTGATATAGCTGAGCCTTGCGCCATCGGGCGATACAGACATGCCATAGCGCCGGCGCTCTCCGCCCGCGAGACGCCTGCGCTCGCCTGAAAGCGACAGCGACCAGATTTCGTCCAGTCCGGCGGCCCGGGCTCTCACATAGATCGCGTTTCCGTCGGCAGCCCAGAAATAACCATTCGAAGGCGTCAGACCCTGATCCGGACCCGGCCGGAGCCGCTGCACGATCTCACCGGTTGAGGCGTCGAGGATAGCAAGGTCCATGAAGGCCGCCCAGTTTGACCCGTCATCATTCAGGGCAAAGGCGACGTACCGTCCGTCGGGGGAAAGTCTTGGATGGGAATCCTGGAGAATAGCATCGGCCCTGAAGATCTCCTCCGGCGTCCCGGTGTCCAGATTGATCCGCATCAGCTTTGTGTGAGCCACCGTGTCTTCGAAACAGGTGAGCGTCACATAGAGGAGCGGGCCGCGCGAAAAGGAATGTCCGGCTGAGGTGCACCCCGTAAAAATCCAGGACCCGATTGTCTCTCCAATGACGAGATCTGCTGCGATCAAGCGGGTGATCTGCACGGACACTTCGTCCGGCACCGGCGCGGTCTCCTCCAGCCTGACGCCGTTGATCGTCTCTGTCCTGACCTGCGCGCCGTCGCGACGGCGTCCGTCATACATCTCGCTGATCGCAACGCGTCGTCCATTAACGTCCCAGTCAGCCTTGTGCCACGCGAAACTTCCCTCAATCCCTGCGGGGAGTTCCGGGACCTTCAGGATCTTCTGTGTGTGGGTTGCGGAGTCCAGCGCCTGCCATTGACCATGGGTGTTGGAAATCAGCCACCCTCGCGGACCCCGTCCTCTGTCCCCGCAGGATCTTTGCAAATCTTGCCCCCGTCAGAGGCTGTCAGGGCCGCCATGTGATCCTCTGGAATCCGCGCGACTAGCGCGGGATGCGCGCCTGCTCCGGAGTCCGGCACCGGGAGTATCTGTCATGCTGAACCTTTCAGAATATGCCGCCAGGCCCCGCCTGCTGGCCGACTACCTCCCCTGGGCCTGCCTGGTCGCCCCGGGCATCGTGCTCAACAAGGATGGCAGTTTCCAGACGACCTTCCGCTATCGCGGCCCGGATCTGGAAAGCTCGACGCCCGAAGAACTCGTCGCCGTGACCGCGCGCGTCAATAATGTGCTGCGCCGGTTCGGCTCTCCGGCATGACGGGCCCGAACATGTCATGGCCTTTGCGCCCACCCGGTCGGGCAAAGGCGTGGGACTGGTCGTCCCCACCCTGCTGTCCTGGACAGACAATGCCGTCATCCATGACATCAAGGGAGAGAACTGGCAGCTGACATCGGCCTGGCGCGGCAGCTTTTCCCGCTGCATCCGCTTTGATCCGACAGACCTGTCCGGCGAGCGGTTCAATCCGCTGCTGGAAATCCGCCGCGCGCCGCATGACGTGCGCGACGCCCAGAACATCGCCGATATCCTCGTTGACCCCGAAGGCGCGCTGCAGAGACGCAGCCACTGGGACAAGACCGCCCATTCGCTGCTGACCGGCGCCATCCTGCATGTGCTCTACGCCGGAGAGGACAAGACCCTTGCCGGGGTCGCCGCGCTCCTTTCCGATCCTTCACGGCCCGTGGACGAAACCCTTGAGGAGATGATCTGCGCCAATCACCTCGGCACCGGCGCGGCCCCGCGCCCCCATCCCGTGGTCGCCCAGGCCGCCCGGGAAGTGCTCAACAAATCGGAGAATGAACGATCCTCCGTCATCTCGACCGCGCTCTCTTTTCTGGGGCTTTACCGCGACCCCCTGATCGCGCGGGCCACCTCCGCCTCCGACTGGAAGATCGCCGACCTTCTGACCGGCGCGCGCCCGGTCTCGCTCTACCTGATCGTTCCGCCTTCGGAGCTTTCGCGCACCCGGCCCCTGATCCGCCTCGTGCTCAATCAGATCACCCGGCGGCTGTGCGAAGCGCTCCCCGAAGACGGATCGCCGCGCCGCCGGACGCTGCTCATGCTGGACGAATTTCCCGCCCTCGGACGGCTCGACTTCTTCGAGACCGCGCTGTCCTTCATGGCCGGCTATGGTGTCCGGGCCTTCCTCATCGCCCAGTCGCTCAATCAGGTGGAAAACGCTTATGGCGAAAACAACGCCATCCTGGACAACTGTCATGTCCGCGTTGCCTTTCGTTGAGCATCGTCTCCCCGAACGCGCCGGCATCGGCGGGCGCGCCATCGCGGCCGTAAAGCGGGCTGCGGGAGCCGTCCGGCGCGCTGCCTTCGCGCTGGATGTAAGCCAGGTGGCGGGTGAAGGCGGCGTGACCGCCCGTTCCCGCCGGGGCGATATGGACCGTGACGACGGCCCGTCTCTGACCGGCATGGGCGCTGTGCCGGGCCATCGCGGCGGCCGCGCTGCCCCGTCCGGCGCGGACGGCGCCCGGTTTCAGGCGACTGGGACCTGGGCGCCGGGCGAGCCCCCGGCGTGCCAGGGCGGACAGGACGGTCAGCCCGGCCTGCGCGGGCAGGGAGTTCTGGTCGCCGACCGGTCCTGGCCGCGGCTCGAAGGGCAGCTCATCGCTCATTCGGGCGCGGCTTTCCCTGTCACCCGCCCCGGCGCGCCTCTGTCACCTGAACATTCCCGGCCCCGTCGCAGACTCCGGCCGGTCAGGTGACAGCCCCTTAATCTTGCCCTCCGCGCCTGCCTCCCTCTGTCTGACCTTCCCGGCAGGCTCATCTCTGCGCCCCGCGGCTTCGCCCCGATCAGCAGCGGCAGGCTTTTCCCGAGAATTCCGCGTCTGGCCTGCGGGCCGAAATACCGGCCGTCGACCGAGCGGGCGTGATCCCCGAGGAGAAACACCTCCTCCGGGCCGAGTTTCCGGCAGCCCGACCAGACCGGCATCGGGCGCCCGGAAACGTCCTCTGCCAGCGCCCGGGCAGCGGGCATTCCATTGATCGAAACAGCCTCGCCATGGCGGCATATTTCATCGCCCGCAAGCCCGGCAACACGCTTCAGAAGTGGCCAGTTGCGACCCGTATAGCCTCTGGATTCCAGCCAGCCGGAGAGGTCTCCGGAGGGACGGAATGCGACCAGATCACCGCGTCCGGCGGTCGTGGCGGGCAAGACGAGGTAGAGCCCGGCTGGCACGCTTTCGCTCCGGTTCCAGATCAGCCGGGGCGCAACGGGCAGGGCTGAGGCGGCCATCAGGACAAGCCCGGTCAGGAGAAGGCCGCGCGTCAGATCAGCTTTCATGGCGCGCGCCGGTCCCGCGGAAGCGGTTGCGGTCCCGGTAGGCCAGGATGTCCTCACTGCGGTACCAGACCTTGCCGCCGAATTTGTGAAAATGCGGGCCCGTTCCGAGGGAGCGCATATTGGCGAGGGTCTTGGGCGTGATCCCCAGATGGCTGGCGGCTTCGGCGGTTGCCAGCCAGGTATCCGGGGCGGGCGGCCGGGGGATGCGGCGCGGGCGGGAACCCTCCGCGCTCCTCGATACCGATGCGGAGAACAAGGCGGCTGACGCCGACGCCGCCCTGCAGGAACTCGGCGCCGATCTTGTGGCGTTCGGCTATGTCACCACGACCCTGACCCTCTGTGATCCCGACCGGGCCGAAGTGGAAGAGCAGCTGCGCGCGGCCGAGCAGATCCTCCAGTCCCGCGGGTTTACCTCCATCCGGGAGACCCTGAACGGGGCTGAGGCCTGGCTCGGCAGCCTGCCGGGACATGTCTACGCCAACGTCCGCCAGCCGGTCCTCAGTACGCTGAACCTTGCCCACATATTGCCGCTCTCGGCCGTCTGGGCCGGCGACGCGGTCAACGCGCATCTGAAGGGGCCCGCCCTGACAGAGGCGCGCACCGACGGGACGACGCCCTTCCGCCTCAACCTGCATGCCGGCGATTGCGGACATACGCTGATTGTCGGGCCGACGGGAAGCGGCAAGTCGGTCCTGCTCAGCCTCATCGCGATGCAGTGGACCCGCTATGAGGGCGCGCAGGTCTTCCTGTTCGACAGGGGCCGGTCGGCCAGAGCGGCCACGCTCGCCCTGGGTGGCCTGCACATCGCCCCGGGAAGCTCCGGTCTCCCGGCGCTGCAGCCGCTGCGCGACATCGATACTGCGTCCGGCGCCGCCTTTGCGGCGCACTGGCTGGCCGGCCTCTGCGCCGGGGAAGGCCTCGGGATGACGCCCGATCTCAGGACCGCGCTCTGGGAGGCCGTCCAGGCCCTTGCCGGCGCCCCCGCTGAAGAGCGCACCCTGACGGGCCTCTGCCTGCTGCTGCAGTCCCCGGCCCTGAAAGCGGCCCTGCATCCGTTCACGCTGGAAGGGCCTCATGGCCGGCTGCTCGACGGAGACAGCGAAACGCTCCGTCTCGCCGATATCGTGTGTTTTGAAATGGAGGAGCTGATGCAGTCACCCGGCGCGGCGCTGCCGGTCATGACCTGGCTCTTCCACCGGCTCGAAGCGCGGTTCGACGGGCGGCCGACCCTGCTGATACTGGATGAGGCCTGGGTCTTCCTGGACCATCCCGTCTTCGCCGCGCAGCTGAGAACCTGGCTGAAAACGCTCCGTAAAAAGAATGTATCGGTGATCTTTGCCACCCAGTCGGTCGCCGACATCGAAACCGCCTCGATCGCCCCGGCCCTGACCGAATCCTGCCGTACCCGCATCTTCCTGCCGAATGAACGCGCGCTTGAGCCCGCGCAGGGCGCCGTCTACCGGCGGTTCGGGCTCAATGACCGGCAGATCGGCATCCTTTCGCAGGCTATTCCAAAGCGGGACTATTACTTTACCTCACCGGCCGGCTGCCGGCTGTTCGATCTCGGGCTCGGTCCGGTCGGTCTGGCTTTCTGCGCCGCCGCCCCGGCGGAAGACCAGCTCCTTGCAGGCCAGGCCCGCGCGGACCAGGGGGGCGAGGCCTTCGCCCGCGATTTCCTGATCGCCAGGGATCTCGCCTGGGCCGCCGAGCTCCTCGCCCTCTGGCCCGGCCCGCCGCCGCGCGGCCCGGCACCTGCGGGCCCTGAAGAGGAGGCCTGCCCGTGAGATGTCTGCCCGCCCTTGCCCTGCTTCTCCTGGCGCCCGGCTGGCCGGGTCTGCCGCAGACCGCCCTCGCCCAGATGACGGTCTATGACCCGGCCAATCATGCCCAGAACGTCCTTCAGGCGGCCCGGGCGCTGCAGGAACTCGAAAACCAGCTGCGCCAGCTCTCCCATGAGATCGAGATGCTCGAGAACATGGCCCGCAACCTTGAATCCCTGCCCGTCAATGTCGCTCATGCCATCCTCCGGGACCGGATCATGCGGATAGAGGAACTGATGCGGCAGATCGAGGGGATCGGGCCGGCGGCGGATGCCATCGAACGCGAATATGACGCGCTCTATCCGGAAAGCTATAGCCGGGCCCCCGGCCAGGCAGAGCTCGTGGCCGCGTCCCGCGAACGCTGGCGCCAGTCCCGCGCGGCCTGGCGCCATGCCCTGGAAGTCACCGCGGCCGTTCTGGAGAACAATGCCGCCGACGGAGACGCCATCGGACAGCTCGTGCGGGAAAGCCAGGCCGCCATCGGACAGCTGCAGGCCGCCCAGGCCGGCAATCAGCTGAGCGCGCTCACCGCCCAGCAGCTGATCCAGATGGAAGCGATGCTCGCCGCCCAGCACCGGGCCGACGGACGAAAACAGGGTCGAGCCGATGCCGATGATGATGGCGAGGACCATCAGCTTGATGCCGCTGGTGATGACATTGCCAAGCACCCGCTCGGCGAGAAAGGCGGTGCGGTTCCAGAGCGCGAAGGGCACCAGCACGAACCCGGCGAGCGTCGTCAGCTTGAATTCCAGGATGGCGATGAACAGCTGGACGGCGAGGATGAAGAAGGCGATCAGGATAAACGCCCAGGCGATCATCATGACGGCGATCATGATGAAGTTGTGGAAGAAGGCGATCGGTCCGAGCAGTTCACTGACTTCTGCCAGCAGCGGCGAGGCCGCCTCGAACCCGACCCCGGCAATATAGCCGGGCCGCAGGAGGTCTGCGGCGGTCAGCGTGGCCGATCCGGCCCGGATGCCGAGCTCGGCAAAGCTTTCGAAGAGGATGCCGGACAGCAGCGGAAAGTTGCCGAGGATCAGGGCGAAGAAGCCGACATAGAGCACCTTCTTCAGAAGCGCGGCGATGACATCGGTCTGGGCCGACAGGGCCCAGAAGAGACCGGCGAGCGTGATGTCGATGACAATCAGTGTAGAGACGAGATAGGCCACATCCCCGGCCAGCAGCCCGAAGCCGCTGTCGATATAGGCGATGAAGGTTTCCAGGAACCGGTCGATGACGTCCATCTCTTCCATGCGTCAGTCTCCGCTGCCCGGCCGGCCGAGGAAGGAAAGGGTCCGGGCCCGGCCCCGTTCGGCTTCGGCAAGATCCCTTGCCTGACGCATGGCTTCACGGACGCGTTCTCTGGCAGCGATGATCTCACCCTCGCCCAGGTGATGGGGACCGTGCTGGCCGCCACCGTCTTCCTCTGCCTCGGCTTCTTCGGGCCCGGCATCGCCTCCGGTCTCGTCACCGGCGGGCCCCAGCTGGGCGCAGGCTCTGCGGCCGGCACCGTCGCGGTGGCGGCGGCCGGAACCGCGCTGGCGGGCGCGGGTGGCATCGCGGCCGTCCGCGGCGCAGCTTCCGGGGTGAAAGCCGGCGCTTCGCTCGCCGGCGCGGCCCATACCGCCTATTCTGCCGGGGCCGCCATGAAGACCGGGCCCGGCGCCGTCGCCGCCGGTCTCGACAGCGTGGTGCGCGAAGCGGGCGGCGCGGTCCATGCCCGCCTCACCCGCCCGGGTGACGCCCTTCGTGAGGCCTACACCGCCGGGCGCCACCGCGCCTATGACGCCCTCAGGGATGAGGCGCCCGGGGCCGGCCCGGATCCGGGCGGGCCCGCCGGCAGGCGCCCGGACTGGGCCAGGCAGCTCAGCGAAACCCGCGCGATGACCGCCCACACCCTCCGGGACGGGGAGCGGGGCATGGGCCCGGCCAGCCCCTCTCTTGATCAGGACAAGGATTAAACCATGATCTTCCGCCGGAACAGAGCCTGCTACGGACCCGCCCCTGCGGCGGAAACGCCCTACCGGAAGGCCGGCCAGGTCTGGGATGACCGGATCGGATCGGCGCGCGTCCAGGCCCGTAACTGGCGGCTGGTGGCCCTCGGCCTCCTCCTCCTGAACGCGGCCACAACCGCGGCCCTGATCTGGCGGTCGCTGCAGTCAACGGTCACGCCCTATGTGGTGGAGGTCGAGGAAGGCGGCGGCGTGCGGGCGGTCGCTCCGGCGCTGGAACGTTATACGCCCGGTGACGCCCAGACGGCCCATCACCTCGCCGGCTTCATCAATCATGTGCGCAGCCTGCCGGCCGATCCCGTCATCGTCCGCCAGAACTGGCTCAGGGCCTATGACTTTGTCACCGACAGGGCCGCAGTCACCCTGTCTGAATATGCCCGGGAGAACAATCCGTTTGCGGATATAGGACGCCGGACGCGCATGGTCGAGGTCGTATCGGTTGTCCGCGTCTCCGGGTCAGACAGCACATTCCAGGCCCGGTGGCTCGAGAAGACCTATGAGAATGGCGCGCTCTCCGGCGTGAAGGCCTTCACCGGTCTCTTCACGCTGATCCACGAGCCCCCGCGGGACGCCGCCACCCTGCGCGCCAATCCCCTCGGCCTTTACATCCACAGCCTCAACTGGAGCGAAGATCTCACCACAGGAGACAGAAAATGATCCGTACACTTTTCACAGGCCCGGCCGTGATGTTTCTGGCAGCCTGCGCCGGCGGACCGGGCGCCCCGGCCCGCCCGGCGGTGCTGGCAGAGGGCGCGGGCGCGGTGTTCACCGAAGCGGCCCTGATTGAATCCGGCCTGGTCCGGCCGGTCGAGATCGTTGAAACGGCAACGCCCCTTCCCCTGCCGGGGCAGATGAAACCGGTCACCGCGCCATCGCCGGCCCCGGCGGTTTCTCCTGCCACCGCCGTCAGCGAAGGCACCCGCGCGGCCCGGATCGAGCCCTCCACGGACGGTTATGTCAACGCGATTCAGGTCTATCCCTATACGGAGGGCGCGCTCTACCGGCTCTATACAAGCCCCGGACAGGTGTCCGACATTGCCCTTCAACCCGGGGAGGAACTCGTCTCGGTGTCGGCCGGCGATACGGTGCGCTGGGTCGTGGGCGATACCGTCTCCGGCGCCGGGGCCGGCACCCGGGCCCATGTGCTGGTCAAACCGGTCGCGGCCGGACTGTCCACCAATCTCATGATCGCCACCGACCGGCGGACCTATCATCTGGAACTGACAAGCCTGGAAGCAGGCTATATGGCGGCCCTGTCCTGGCGGTATCCCGCCGATCAGCTGGCAGAGCTGACACACCGCAACGCCCGGGCGCTGAGCCGGGAAGCGGTGTCCGTCACGCCCGATGTGCGGCTGGCTGATCTCAATTTCGGCTACCGGATAGACGGCGACACGCCGCCCTGGCGTCCCCTGCGGGTGTTTGATGACGGGCGCCAGGTGTTCATCCAGATGCCGGCAGAGCTGGCCGCGACCGATGCCCCGCCCCTGTTCGTGCTGAGCACGCAGGGCAGCGCCGAACTCGTCAATTACCGCGTCCGGGGGACCTACTATATCGTCGACACGCTCTTTGAAACCGCCGAGCTCCGGCTCGGCCGGAAACCCCAGACGGTCGTGCGTATCCGCCGGCAGGCCCCGGGCCGCGGCGCCGGGAGGCGCGGATGACCGGGCCGGCTCCCTTTCCGAAGCAGGCCGATGCGCTGAAGCTCAGCGCGGCGGCAAAGCCTGTCTCCCGGATCAACCGCAGGGTCCTCTTCCTGGGCAGCGCGCTCTGCCTCTTCGCCGTTCTGGCCGCGCTGTCCGTATCTGCCGGTCAGACCCGGGCGGGCGTCGAGACCGTATCAGCTGAACTCTACACCCTGTCTGCCAGACGGCCCCCGGAGGGGCTCTCGGCGCTGCCCGTCTCCTATGAGGGATGGCAGCCCGGCCCGGGCTTCCCCCTGCTCGGCACCCCGCAAAGCGGAGATCTTGGCGGCACCATCGTCGCCGAAGAGGATCGCTGGGGCCTGGCCCGGGACTGGGAGGTCATGCCCGAAGATGACTTCCGGCCCTCGCCGGAAGACGAGGCGCTGCGCGCCCGCCGGCTCGCGGACGCAAAACTGGCAGACCAGGCCGTCCGGGCGGGCGTCTTCTTCGATCTCAACGGCCCGCGCCGCAGCGCCCTGTCTGACGCCCCGCCCGCAGGCCCGATGACCGGCGAGACGTCCGCCTTCCTGGCACTGGCCGGACGCGTCGACGGCGCCGATACCGCCCGCGCGGACGGGGTGGCCGCAGCAGGGCCCGGAGCAGGCTTCGTGCCCGCCGCGCCCGGCGCGGATATCTATAATCCTTATGCGTTGCAGACGCCTGTCTCCCCCTATCAGCTGATGGCCGGCTCCCTGATTTCAGCCTCGCTGATCACCGGGCTTAATTCTGATCTGCCAGGCACTGTCGTCGCCCAGATCACCCAGCCGGTCTATGATACCGTCAGCGGCGCGCATCTGCTGATCCCGCAGGGCGCCCGGCTGATCGGACGCTACCAGTCAGGCCTCGGCTTTGGTCAGGACCGCGCCATGGTGGTCTGGGACCGGATCCTGATGCCGGATGGCAGCTCTCTCCGGATTGCCGAACCCGGCACCGACGCCTCCGGCGCCGCGGGCCTTTCTGACCGCACGGACAGTCACTGGGACCGGGTGTTTGCCGCCGCCGGCCTGGCAACGCTCCTCGGGATCGGAACCGAGCTTGGCGAAGACACCGGCAGCGATATCAGCCGGGCCATCCGGCGCGGCGCTGCCGATACGCTCAGCCAGGCCGGCCAACGCGTGGTCGACCGCAATCTCGGGATCCCGCCCACGGTCCGGGTCCGGCCCGGATGGCCGGTAAAGGTCCTCGTCACGCGAGACCTCGTCCTGATCCCCTATGCCGGAGAACATGCCCCATGACGCTGCGCCTTGCCCGCCTTCCCGACCGCGCGCCCGTCCGCGTGACGCTCCTGATCGAGCCAGGTCTTGCCGCCGCCCTGGCCGATTATGCCGCCGTGTATGCCGCCACTTATGGTGAGGCGGAGAAGACAGAAACCCTCATTCCCGCGATGCTGGAGACGTTCCTGGCCTCCGATGCCGGGTTCAGACGGGCAAGGCGCGCCTTGTCTGCCCGCGGAGGAACACCGCCATGACCGATTTAAGCCGGATCGAACGCGCCATTCTGACCGTCGCCAGCCTGATTGAGCAGTCCGGCGCGGATTACTGGCCGGTGCTCGAACGGCTGGAAGCCGAACGCGACACGCTCCTCTCCCGGCAGGCGCGGCTGACGGCCTATCTGCGTCAGGCCGGCCCGGCCCGCGCTCAGCCGCGCAAGGGGCGGACCCGTCAGTCTACAGAGCGAGGGCTTCCACGATCTGAGCCAGATGATCGAGCGTCGCGCCCTTGCCATAACGCTCCCGGTCAAGGCGATGCCCGAACAGATCTCTCCGTATACGGTCGTCGACTCCGGCCGCCAGCATCCGGTCTTCGAAAGAATGCCTGAGCGAGTAGAATGAATGTTCCGGGCTTTCCAGCAGGCCGTTCTCCCGGAAATACTTGTTCACCGTGCCGCTGAGCGTTGCGCTGGCGCCGCGATAGCGCGGAAACCCGTCCGGAAAGGCCCGGAACGCCTCCAGGGATACACCTGCCAGCGGGATGATGCGACGGGAATACTGGGTCTTGAGCTGGCGGCCTTCCGGCTCGATCGAGATATGCGGGACGTTGTGATCCAGCCGGATCGTGGCGGCCGTCAGGGCGGCGCCTTCCGACGGCCGGTATCCGGTATTGACCATCCCGAGCACCAGAGCGCGCGCTTCCTCGTTCAGACCGTCGAGGACGCCCGGCGCCAGCAGACGGTCCTCTATCCAGGTCAGGCTGAAGGGCGGCCGGGTGCGGGTTTCCCCCTGCCGGAATGACAGCTCGCCGAGCGGCAGGTCGATACCGAGCCGCTTCATGTTGTTCACCGTTTTGAGCACATCGCCGAGATGCGTGAGGTCCTTGTTGGCTGAGTTCGGCGTCACTTCGCCTGCTTCGATCCGCTCCAGCCAGAACTGTCTGAAATCAAGCATATCATCGCGCGTGATCTCCTCCATCGCCCGGTCGCCGATGACGGCGATGAAGTTGCGCACGGCCTTCTTCCGCGGGTTCTGCCAGCGGCGGAGCTGTTCCTCGCTTTTGCCAAAGGTTTTTTCCCGGGCCAGCGTCCAGTAAAGGGAGAGCGCTGCCGAAACCGTGACCGAAGGCTTCGGGGCCGCCCCCAGGAGCGCCTCGCCGTCGGCCACATCCGGTCTGCCCCGGGACGTTCCGACCGCTTCAATCCGCTCGTAAAGCTCCTCGGCGGGAAGCCGCGCGACGGTCTGGATGTCGAGATAACGGAACCCCCTGAGGCGCGCGAGTTCCTGAGCGGCGGCATAGCGAATGTCCGCTTCCCCGGAATTGCCGCGGAGGCGGGCTTCCCAGCCCGCGATCATCTGCGACCAGGCGCCTTCCGCTTTACTGCGCGCAAGGGTTTCTGAATCGGTGTGGAGGCTGATCCAGACTGTCCCGCGGGCCTCCACGCCCTGATACCGCCGGGGCACCCGCCGCCTCAGATAATAGGTGCTGCCGCGCCGGACGATAGCCATGCCGCCCTCCTGAAAGCGTCAGACAAATGTGCCGCGAAATGCCCGGAAAATCAACGAAAAATGCGCTACCGTAACGAGAAATAGCAGATTTATTCCTTGGTATTCAGGATATTGCGGGGAACCCCGGAGGAGTACGCAGGTGCGAACTGCTGAAGACTGTGAAGGTCCGCATTCGGCTGTTTTGATATCCTATTCTATATCAAACAGCTGATTTGATATAGAATAGGATTTCAAGCGCTCCCCGGTTTATGATCTGCAGATCATATTTTAGCTTTATGATCTACATATCATATTGACTTTTTATGACGTTTGGATCATAATTAGACCGTAAGGAGTCAATATGGCGACGATCATACGTTCCCTGAAAGACTTAGGCCATGCGATCCGTCAGGCTCGTAAAGCCGCTGGTCTGTCTCAAAGCCAGCTCGCCGAGCACAGCGGTGTCTGGCAGGAAACCATTTCGAAAATTGAGAACGGCCATACCGGCACAAGGGTGGAGACTGCCTTTGAGCTGCTGGCGGCGCTTGATCTGGAAATCATCGCGCAGGCCCGCACCAAAGGTTCAGCAGAAGACTTCGGAGATATGTTCTGATGGGGCGCCGCCGGACATATGCGCCGCTGAACGTCTTCTTCAACAACCGTCTGGTTGGGCAGCTTCAGCGGCAGACTGGCGGCGCCATCTGTTTCCAGTATGCGCAGGCATGGCTCGACTGGGAGCACGGCATGCCGGTGTCCCTGTCTTTGCCGCTGCGCGCCGAAAGATATGCCGGCCCGCCGGTTATCGCCGTCTTTGAAAACCTGCTGCCCGACAATGTACCCATTCTGAAACGTGTTGCCGAGCGCGTGGGGGCGCAGGGCATAGACGCATACAGCATGTTGTCGGCCATCGGCCGCGATTGTGTCGGCGCGCTGCAATTCATCCCCGAGGACGCCGATCCGGTCTCTTCGGGAAAGATCGAAGGACGCCCTCTGAGCGCGGCCCAGATCGGTGAGCTTCTCAAAAATCTTGATGTCAGCCCTTTGGGCATCAGGCCCGAAAACGACTTCAGAATTTCAATCGCGGGCGCGCAGGAAAAAACCGCGCTTCTCTTCCATGAAGGGCAATGGCTGGAGCCGGTGGGAACGACACCGACCACGCATATTTTCAAGCCCCAGATTGGCGCACTGCCCAACGGCATGGATCTGTCGAACAGCGTGGAGAATGAATTTCTGTGTCTCAGGCTTCTTGGAAACTTTGGCCTGCGCGTTGCCAACGCCGAAATAAAGACATTCGGAAAGCAGAAGGCACTGGTCATTGAGCGCTTTGACCGCCTCTGGACGAGGGACAGGCGACTGATCCGATTGCCTCAGGAAGACTGCTGTCAGGCGCTCTCCATTCCGCCTACACGCAAATATCAGAACACCGGGGGCCCGGGTATTCCGGCAATCATGGAACTGCTGCGTGCCAGTGATGATCCTAATAAGGACCAAATGGATTTCTTCAAGGCGAATGTGCTGTTCTGGATGATTGGCGCCACTGACGGCCATGCGAAAAATTTCAGCATCAGCCTGCTGCCGGAAGGGCGCTTCCGGATGTCTCCGCTATATGATGTGCTTACAGCTGAGCCTGAACACCTTGCGGGACGGATACGCCGCAAAGACCATAAGCTGGCGATGAAGTGGGGGACATCCGGCCACTATAAGATCGCGGATATTCGACCCCGTCATATTGAAGAAACGGGGCTGGCCTCGGGCCTGTCCCGCGCGCAGGTTCAGGGCATATTCGATGAAATTACGGCCGAGGCCAGTGCTGCTCTGGAAAAAACCTTCCGTGGTTTGCCCAGAAACTTCCCGCAGGCACTGATTGATGCCCTCGCCGCAGCAATCGAAAGTCGCAGCAAGCTGCTGAGCTAGGAAAATTTAACAGTATACTGAATAATTCGCCCTGGTGTTCTCACAATAAGTGAGGGGGCTTTCAGGCAAATGTGAACCGGTCTGCTAATTTTCGCATGCGAACAGAGCTTACCGGGGACCGCAAGGGAACATATTCAATGACAGTCACAAGAAACTGGCGCCTGACTTTTCGTGTCAACGAACAAGGCGCGCTTATCGATATGAATTTGGAGGACTATCATGGCTCTTAAGATGCACCGGTCTCTCGCTGTCCATGTCGGCGAATGGCTGAAAACAGAGATTGTGGATCCCGCAGAGGTCAGCGTGAAGGCGCTTGCCGATCATTTCGGAGTATCCCGACAGGCACTGAGTAGCCTGCTGAATGGCAATTCCAGCCTGTCGGCCGACATGGCCATCCGGTTCGAGAAAGCCTTCGGTGTGAAGGCGGACACACTTCTCCGCATGCAGACCACCTATGATCTTGCGCAGGCCCGCGCTCACGAGAGAGACATCAAGGTGAAGAGATTCGCAAAAGCAGCGTGAGTGGTGGTATCGGACTGACCTGCTTGCAGCAGACTGGACCATGGCGTCATGTTTGGACCGCCCGTTTCTGCAAAAGCAAAATCCGATCGCGTGACAATCTGAGGGATGGTCTCATCTGTCCGGCCCATTTGCGCTACATGTAACCGCTGGCCCTGATGAAGTGCGCTTCCGGGTTCATTTCAGACGATCAGGTTATGACACCCTGCCACCACTGCGGCGCATCCCGGAGCCAGAAACATCTTCAGGACGAACAACTGTCACACGGGCGCCAGCAGGCGCCTTTCCCGGCTGAGCAGTTCGCTTCTCCGCTTCAAGGTCTGCGATAAAACGCTCTCCGGAATTGATCGCGAAGGAGAGCCCTTACCCGGTGATACCTGGCGCCTGACGGGCGCAGGCGATCACCTGACCAATACTGCCGCGGTAGTGATTATCGCAGGTTTTCCGCCCCTTAAATCTTCCCGATCGGTAAGATCGTGTGATCTGAAAGGACGCTCAACGTTTAATCTTACCGATCGGGAAGATTTCGAACCGCGACCCGCCTCAGCGGACCCGCAGCCAGAGAGCTACGAGCTCTTATTACCATTTTCGCGGAAATGGTAATAAGCCGCCCTCCAGGCCATCACTGACATCTCACACGCAGTCTGAACAAAGCAGTGCAGGCGCACCCAACACCCGCTGTCCCGACCTGCCGCCCCGCTCGAAAACAACCGTTACCGGTCCGCTGTTGTGCAGCAAAATGTGCAGCAAATTGTGCAGCAGTTTGCGTCCGACAGTGCGCAGGCAGGAGAAAAACTCCGATTTTTTTGTTTATTTACAGGGTGTTGTTTGATCGGGGAAAATTAGGTCTGGCGGAGAGGGAGGGATTCGAACCCTCGATACCCTTGCGAGTATATCGGTTTTCGAGACCGACGCGATCGACCACTCCGCCACCTCTCCGCGCCGGGGTCTTTGAAGGGCGGTGAACTATCGCGGCGCGGCGCAAAGCGCAAGCGCCCGATTGGTAAATCCTCGCCTGTCTCCCGCTTTTTTAACAGCGCCCGCTCCGCGCACCCGGCCCCGGCAGGCGTCCCGCTGGCTTTGCGGAGGTTTGCCCTGCGCCCGCCCCAAGGCCCCCGGCCGGGCCTTTTTCGCCCGCGCCCCCGTCAAAATGCAGTAATCGATGAAATTTGCCAGACCGGCGAAAGCGGGTCTTATCCCAACTGCGTCAAAGGAAGAGCCTGGACAACAAGGATTGCTTGCCCACCTCCATGAGCGCCGAATTCTTCATAATGCTGCTGAATCCCGGCATCGGCGCGCTGCTGTCGGGCGCGTTCTGCCTGCTCTGGCTCAGCCAGCGGGGGAAAACCTACATCCTCTATGCCTCTGCCGGCTATGGCATAAATGCCGCCGGTTTCTTCATTCAGGACATCGTCTTCCAGTATCTGGTCACGCCCCTGCCTCAAAGCGGCGAACGTATCCTGACAAACCTGATGTTCCTGTTCTCCGGCTGGCTGCTCGCCGCGGCCGTTCTCGGGCGCTATGGCCGCCGGCCGCATTATCCGATTCTCGCGATCACGACCGTCGCCGCCACCCTTGCCCTTGGCTGGTTCTTCCTGGTCCAGCCCAGCGTGCCCGGCCGCATCCTGGCAATGAACACGGCCCTCGGCGTGGTCACGCTGATGATTGCGGTAATGCTCTATCCGGTCCGCAAGAAGCACATGATCGACCGGCTGATCTTCGCCGTCGCGATCGTGTCGGTTGCCAATTATGTGCTGCGCCCGCTGGTGATCCTGATGGTGGCCGGCGGCTTCGGCAGCGACACCAGTTTCCAGCATTCGCTCTACTGGACTACGGTCCAGTTCACCCAGCCGCTGATCTCCATTGCGCTCGCCCTCACGCTGATGGTCGCCATCGCCATCGATCTGATCGAGCAGCTGCGCCAGGAGGCGCGCACCGACAAGCTCTCCGGCCTGCTCAATCGCGGCGGCTTTGAAGCGGCGGCCACGGCGGCCCTGAAGCGCTGCCCGGCCGGCAACAGCCTGCCCGCCTGCATGATCATAGCCGATCTGGACCATTTCAAGCAGATCAATGACACGTTCGGCCATTCGGTGGGCGATGCCGTGATCGGCCTGTTCGGGCGCCATGTCGCGGCGATGTGCAGCGACGAGATGGTGGCCGGGCGGATCGGCGGGGAAGAGTTTGCCGTGCTGCTGCCGGGGCATGAGATTCAGGCCGCGCGCCTGTTTGCCGAATCCCTGCGGGCCTGCCCATGGGACTATTGGAGCGGCATGCTGCCGCCCAAGGTCGCTCCCAGCGTCAGCATCGGCGTCTGCGCGGCCGGGCCGGGGGCGGATCTGCACGGCCTGATGAATCAGGCCGACGAAGCCCTCTATGACGCCAAGAAGGCCGGCCGCGACCAGGTCCGCCTCTTCGGCACGCGCCCGGCGGTCAACGTCGTCCGGATCAAGATCCCGCAGTGATTGGCCTGCCGTGCGGTCAGCCGCCGGAGCATGCCGCCGCCGGCATAGGGGCCGCAGCCGCAGGCCAGCTCAGCGCATAAGTCACCAGATACCCGTCATGATCGGAGAGTTTTCCTCCGGTCTCCGGCCCGTCGAACACCGCCTCAACCCGCAGCGGGCGGATGGTCACAAGCTGGCCATCATCGAACACCTGCAGGTCCTGCGTATCCAGCCAGGGCGCGTCGCCATCCCATGACATGCGCACATCACAGTCATTGGCAGGCTCGGAACACCAGCGGCGCACGATGTTATAGGGCTTGTGCTGATCGAAATGTTCGAGACGGCCCGGTGACCGGCGCATGTTGAAATCCCCGCCCAGAATCAGCGGATTGGCCGGGTCGCGGGTCTCCAGCAGGAAGCGCTCGCTTTCCAGGGTCTGATACCGGTGCGCCGCCAGCGTGCGCGCCTCGCGGACGCGCGCGGCGCCCTGCGCGTTCATGTGAACGGTCATTATATCCACCGGCGAGGGCATGCCTGGGATGACAATCCTCACCAGCAGCGCGCCCTTGGCGGAAAGGCAGTCGAGCCCGGCGCAGGCATGGCGCGAAAAACCGCGCCGGTGCACCGCGATGACCGGATAGTCGCTGAACGCATAGAGGCCAGATCCCAGCAGCTTGCCAGACCGCTCGCCCTTCCGGAAACGGCGGCCGGCGATATGATCCTGATCAACCAGCCCGGGGTCCGCCATGTCCGACGGCCTCGGTCCGCGCACGCGGTTGGCATATCCGGCGGTCTGGCCGATCCGGGCGCCGCGCGCCGTAAACGCCTCCTGCACCAGCAGCACGTCGGGCGCAGTCCCTTCCCGCCGCATCCGCGCCAGCTCTTCGCCGATCTGGTCGAGCAGAGGCCCCCGATTGCGCCGGGCCGGCCAGGGCAGCCCTTCCACATTGTAGATCAGAACCGAAAGCTCGGTGGATCTCAGCGCCCCATCGGCCGAAACCGTGCCCCCGCCGGACCCGGTGGCAGGGCTGCAGCGAAGCGTCTGCTCCTTGGGCCATTGAGCGCATCCGGTTGCCAGCATCGCCAGGGCCGGCCCCGCCAGCAAGGCCCGCAGACGCTTGTTCTTCAAAAGGGCGCTTGGTTTCGGCATGGGGTGCAGGGAAGCCCCCTTTCTGGCTGGATTTGCGGCGGCCGCAGGGAATACTTGCCCCGGCCCGGCCGATCAATGTGCCTGCTGCCTGGCGGTCTGGCGCCGCCGGCCTGCCTCAGGCATAACTCTCTGCAGATCCCCCCACTTTTCCCGCAATCAGCGTGAAGTTGGGGTTTGACAGGCGCATCGCTTTGGTGTTTACCCCCGACCTTCGGGCGCGGCGCCTTCTGGTGCGGCGCCCTCACACATTTTCACTATTCCATGCCGGAAGGATTGGCCCCATGTTCGCGGTCATTAAAACAGGTGGCAAGCAGTACAAGGTTGCCGAAGGCGATACCATCGTCATCGAGCGTCTGGCAGCTGCTGCCGGCGAGACGGTCACGTTTGACTCCGTTCTCATGGTTGGCGCAGGCGCCGGTGTCACCGTGGGCGCGCCCACGGTTGCAGGTGCCACGGTCACCGGCGAAGTCGCCGCTGAAGTGCGCGGCCCGAAGCTGATCACCCGCAAGAAGCGTCAGCGCCAGACCTACCGCCGCACCATCGGCCACCGTCAGGACCTGATGGAAGTGACGATCACCTCCATCAACACCGATGGCAAGGCGCCGGCCAAGAAAGCCGCTGCCAAGAAGGAAGACGCCCCGAAGGCTGAAGCCGCTCCCGCTGCTGACGCCCCGGCTGGTGACAACCTGAAGAAACTCACCGGCGTTGGCCCGGCCCTCGAGAAAAAGCTGAACGGCGCAGGCATCACCACCTTCGCTCAGATTGCTGCCCTCACCGAGGCCGACATCGCCAAGCTCGAAGAAGAGCTGAGCCTCTCGGGCCGTTTCGCCAAGGACGGCTGGGTCGAGCAGGCCAAAGAACTCGCTAAGGACGCATAAGGCCACCCCCGGCCTTCCGCTAAAGGACAGTAGGAGCAGACTATGGCTCATAAGAAATCAGGTGGTTCGTCCCGCAACGGTCGCGATTCGAACCCTAAATATCTCGGCGTGAAGAAGTTCGGCGGCGAAGTCGTCGTTCCGGGCAACATCATCGTGCGTCAGCGCGGCACCCAGAAGTGGCCGGGCAAAGGCGTCGGCATGGGCAAAGACCACACCCTTTTCGCGCTTAAAGGCGGCAAGGTTGAGTTCGCGCACAAGTCCGGTGGCCGCATTTATGTGAACATCGTACCGATGGCGGACGCAGCCGAATAAGCGGCCTGGGAAGCATCCGGCCGCACGTCAGAGTGGTGGCCGGGTCGCGTTTCAGACGACCAGTTTCCGGGGGGAGGCAGGCCACTGTCTCCCCCTTTTAATTTGCCCTCCCCCGCCAGGCCCCGCACATAGGAGGCGGCCATGACGGAAGCGATCGAAATAGAAACACAGCGGCTCGGCCTGCGCCGGCTTTCCCCGAGGGATGCGGGGCCGGTGACCGAGGCCGTAAACGACCCGCGAATCTACCGCATGCTTGCCAGTGTTGCCCCCGCCCAGTCCAAGGCCGAAACCCTCGCCTGGTTCGCGACGCATGATACGGCGCGCCAGAACGATACCGGCCACATCTTTGCGGTCGTCTCGAAGGAGACCGGCGGTCTTGCCGGCCTGATCTCGGCCAACCGCAAGCACACTGGCGACCCCTTCAATATCGGCTACTGGATGACGCCGCCTTTCTGGGGCAAGGGCTATTGCACCGAGGCGGGCACAGGGCTCGTCAACTGGCTGGAAAACACCCGCGCTGCTGCCGCCCTCGTCTCGGGCTATTTCTCGGACAACCCGGCCTCTGGCAAGGTGCTCCGCAAGCTTGGCTTTCTGCCCTGTGGCCGTGGCCCCATGTTCTCCAGGGGGCGCGGCGCCCCGGCTGACCACATCATGATGGCGCGTATCGCCTGAAACGGATAAAGACCACCCCATGAAGTTCCTCGATCAGGCCAAGGTATATATCCGCTCGGGCGGCGGCGGCGCAGGCTGCGTCTCGTTCCGGCGCGAGAAATTCATCGAATATGGCGGCCCCGATGGCGGCGATGGCGGGCGCGGTGGCGACGTGTGGATCGAGGCCGTCGAAGGCCTCAACACCCTGATCGACTTCCGCTACCAGCAGCATTTCAAAGCCAAGCGCGGCGGCCATGGCATGGGCAAGCAGCGCACCGGCGCGCGCGGCGAAGATGTCGTGCTGAAGGTGCCCGTCGGCACGCAGGTCTATGAAGAAGACCAGGAAACCATGATCGCGGACCTCACTGAGGTCGGCCAGCGCGTCCTGCTGGCCGCAGGTGGCAATGGCGGCTGGGGCAACCTGCGCTTCAAATCCTCCACCAACCAGGCCCCCCGCCGCTCCAATCCGGGCGAAGAGGGGGAGGAGCGCTGGCTCTGGCTGCGCCTGAAACTGATTGCAGACGCCGGCCTCGTCGGCCTGCCGAATGCCGGCAAGTCCACCTTCCTGGCCGCCGCCACCGCCGCCACGCCGAAGATTGCCGATTATCCGTTCACCACGCTTCATCCCGGCCTCGGCGTCGTGGATCTGGGCACCTCCACGCGCTTCGTGCTGGCCGATATTCCCGGCCTCATCGAAGGCGCCGCCGATGGCGCAGGCCTCGGCCACCGCTTCCTCGGCCATGTCGAACGTTGCAAGGTGCTGCTCCACCTGATCGACGTGACGCAGGACAACCCCGCCGATGCCTACCGCACCATCCGTGCAGAGCTGGAAGCCTACGATCCCGAACTTGCCCAACGCCCGGAAATCGTCGCCCTCAACAAGATCGACGCGCTCACGCCCGAACTTGTCAAAGAGCAGATGAAACAGCTGAAGAAGGCCTATAAAGGCAAGCCCCTGCTCCTCTCCGGCGTCACTGGCGAAGGCGTCAAGGAAGCCCTCTACGCCATCGCCCACCATCTCGGCTTCAAGGACGAAGACGCCCCCAGGGCAGCCCCCGCCGAAGACGATGATCAGGACACAGACACCTCCTGGAGCCCTCTTTAGCGCGAAGTGGGCCCACCTCTCATGGCTCCGCAATGGGAGGTGAGGGCAGCAGCGCCCGTCATCCTTCGACTTCGCTCAGGATGAGCTACCCTGGTGTCGCGCTTTAGAAGCTCATCCTGAGCGAAGTCGAAGGATGGGTGGGCTCCCCGAAACGCCCGCCCTATCCCACACCTCCAGCCCCAGAAACCCCAATCCCTTCAACCCCTTCCCCCAAAACCCCCCCCGCCTTATCCACCCCCTCCGGCGCCATGCTATTCTCCCCGCATGGAAGACAGCGCCCCTCAGCCAACGGATGATCCCGTCTACGTCCTGCTCGAACAGGCACGCCAGCTCATCCTGCGCTTTGTCCATTATATCGACAGCATCTTCGAACGCCTCGGCACCGCCCGGCCCAGCAACGCGCTCCTCCGCAAGCTGACGAGCTACGCCCTCGTCCCGGCCGAAACCGCCCTGCGCCGTGTCGTGCTGATCCTCGCCGCCCACCAGCCCATCCCTGAGCGCCCCAAGCCCCGCGCCCTGCCGGACGCGGCAAAGCCGCGCTCCGGGACCGTCTCACCGCAGAAAGCCGCCCAGCCCCGCGCCCCCGTCTTCAACATGCGAGAGCCTCAGCCCCGCGTGAAGTCAGACCATCTCCCCGCCTGGGAACTGCCGCGCATCCGTGTGCTGACAGATGATGTTCTCAGCGCCCCGACCGTGCCCGCTGCGCCGCCGCGCGACCTTTCCGCAGGCTTCGCCCGCCGCCTCGCCGCGCTGCATGGCGCCCTGAACAATCCCCACGCCGTCGCTGCCCGCTGGCTGCGCCGCCAGTTCGCCGGCGCAGCGCCCAAGCCCTGCCCCCTCTCGCCCCACCGTATCCCCGGCCTGCGCAGCGCCCTCCCCGGCCCCGAAAAAGAAACCCTCCGCAGCCTGACAGACATGGCCTTCAGCTTCTTCGCCGCCGACACTTCCTGACGCGCCGCGCCCTGGCCACAATCGATCTCCCCCAGCCTCCCGGCACCCCCGGCGAGGGCGCGATCGCATGTGCCGCGCTCTGCGCCCGAAACGAAACGGCCCGGCAGCCATCTGGCGACCGGGCCGTTTGAAATCACAGCGTGAAACGCGCGGAACTTCAGTGATAGTTCGACAGGCGCTCGATCAGCTCGCGCGGGGGCGCGGTGTCTTCCATCAGGGAGGATTTGATCGGGCGCGGGGCGCTGAACACATGGCCCTGGCCGAAGGGGATCTCGTATTCGAGAATCTCCACCACGCTGGCTTCGTCCTCAATCTTCTCGGCGATCAGCATGATGCCATAACGCGAGAAGGCGGCGCCCACTTCATTGGCCGCCAGTTTGCGGTTGAGCGCGGTCAGCGGGCGAGGGCCCTGCGGGTCGCGCAGCTGGTCGATCAGCTGGCTGCCATTGACCTTGACGAAACGCACCCCCGCCGCCTGCAGGCGCGGCAGGTCAAGGTCGAGGCCCGTCACATGGTCGATGGAGAAGCGGAAGCCGAGCGCCGTCAGCTTGTCCATATTGGCGCGCATCGCGGGCGAGCGCTGCTCAAACCGGTCGGCCCGGATCTCGAAGATCACCGAGCCGGAAAGGTCGCGGTTTTCCATCATGAATTCCAGGAACATCGGGAAGAAGGTCGGGTCTTCCAGCGAGATCGAGGAGATGTTGCAGAACACGCCCACGCGCCGGTCCCGCTCGGCCAGGCGGCGGACGATCTGCACGCAGCGGAACAGCATGAAATTGTCGATCACGCCCATCAGGCTGGCGCGGCGGGCCGCGTCCAGAAAGTCTGCCGGGGTGATATGGCTGCCATCGGGGCGGCGCAGGCGCGTGAAGCCCTCATAGAAGGTCACCCGGCGCTGGGGCAGCGACACGATCGGCTGCAGGTGCAGGTCAACCCGGCCATCCTTCAGCGCGTCGCGCACATCCCGCAGGGCGGCGTCTTCCACCGGCTGAACCCGGGCCAGCGCCGTGCTGTCGGTCAGGCGCGTCTCGAAGCTGCGGGTCAGCTTGTCGATCAGCCCTTCCAGCTGGCGCATCTCGTTGACGAGCGCATCCCGGCGTTCGCCCAGTTCGACCTTGACGGTTTCCTCGATGGCATCGGTCCGGGCCTCCACCACATTCATGCGGCGGGCCGTATCGGTCAGCTCGCGCTCGAACCCGTGAACGCGTTCCTCGGCCTGCTTAGCCGCCTTCGCGGTCAGCGAGGTGCGCACCAGTACGTGGATCTGAATGAGGACCGCCGCCAGCCCCGCCCCGCCCGCAATCGACAGCGGCAAGCCCGCCGTGGTCAGCGTGAAGAGGCCGTAGCCGGTCCCCGCGCCTGCGGCGAGATAGAGGAGGATCAAGAAAAAAGTCATCAGGTCAGCACCCGCAAACAGCCCATCAATCTTAAAAATAAGGCGAAATTAGTTAACGAATTGCTGGGAATTGTCCTGATTTGCCCCCTCCCGCAAGCCAGCCGCAATCCGTTGCAAATCAGCCACAACGGCCCGTTTCCTGATGTTCTGGCTACAGAAGGCGCGTGGACACGGGGATTATCAAAGGTTAACCAGGAGCTGTTCCCGGTTGTGAACGCCCCCGGTCCGCGGCCAGTGCTGGCCGGAGCGGGGGCGATCTCGGGGGAGACTGGGGCCTTGCCCACAAGGCGAGGCCCCGTCGTTCCCGCCGGAAGGCGCCCCGGTTCACCCGATTCGCATCGTGTCAGGCTCGGGAACGATCTCGTTCTCGATATGACCCAGCCCGTCGATCTCGATGCGTACACGGTCACCTGCCTTCAGCCATTTAGGCGGGTCGAAACCCGCGCCGACCCCTGCCGGCGTTCCGGTAAAGATCACATCCCCAGGCTCCAGCGTAAAGGCTGCGGTGAGATGTTCAATCTGCGCCGCAATATCATGGATCATGTCGCGGACATGGCCCGACTGGCGCTGCTCGCCGTTCACATAGGAGCGCACTTCCAGCCCCGGCAGGTCCTCGATTTCATCGGGCGTCACCAGCGCCGGGCCGAACGGGGCATGGGTGTCAAAGCCCTTGCCCATGATCATCGTCTGGCTCGCCTTCTGCCAGTCGCGCACCGAATAATCGCAACCGATACAAAAGCCTGCGACGATCTCCATCGCCCGCGCGCGGGGCACATGCCGGCCATGCCTGCCAATCACGGCCACCAGCTCCCCCTCATAATCGAGCTGCCCGGACACCTTGGGCAGGTGGACCGGATCATAGGGCCCGTTGACCGCCGTGGCCTGCTTGTTGAACCATTTCTGCACCTCCGGTTTGGCGGTGTTGATGAAGCTTACGCTCTCGGCGGCATGGGCAGCATAATTGACACCTATCCCCAGGATTTTTCCCGGCCGGGGCACCGGTGCCAGAAGATGCACCACGCTGAGCGCCAGCGGCGCGCCCTTCTCCTTGCCTTCCAGCGCCTCGACAAAGCTGTCGCCTGCAACCGGCACGACAGTATCGCCTTCCAGATGGCCAAACCTGACCAGCCCTTCGGCCACGAATCTCACGAGGCGCATATCGTTACTCTCCTGTCACACAAATGCCCAAAGAACCTTGCGGGGTGTTCATCTCGCGTTGTCGGCCCCTTTGGCAAGAGCTAGGGAGGGCGCGAGTAGAAGGGTAGACTAATGCAACTTGGAGTCCGCGCGCAGGAAAGTTCTCTGAGCGAAGTGTTCGCGCCCGGCGAGCGGCTGCGCATGCCTCATTACCAGCGCAGCTATTCCTGGGGCGACCGTGAAGCGCTCGATCTTCTGGCAGATCTCGTCGATGCGATGGACGCCTCCATCGCCCACTTCATCGGCGCGCTCGTCTTCGTGAATGGCGAGGAGCCCGGCCATCTGGAAATCGTCGACGGCCAGCAGCGCCTGACCACGCTCACCATCCTGCTCTGCGTGCTGCGCGATCTGGAGACAGACCCCGCCCTCTCCAAGGAGCTGCACAAGCTGATCGCCGACGAGGACCGCCCGCTGCTGGGGGAAGGCGCCAACTGGCGCATCGCCCTCAACTATGATGTCGGCGCCTTCTTCCGCGATTCCATCCAGACGCCGGGCGCCACGCTGAAGCTCGACAACGAGCCTGGCGACAGCGAAAGCCAGCAGAAGATCATCGCCAATGCCGCCGCCTTCCACCGCGAACTGCGCGAGATGGCGCCCGAGCGCCGCCGGGCGCTGGCCGATGTCGTCACCGGCGGCTGCGCGCTCGTCCGCGTGGTCGTCGACAACAAGGACCAGGGGTTCAAGGTGTTCCGCGTGCTGAATACGCGCGGCAAGGAGCCGGGCGCTCACGATATCATCAAGACCGAACTGTTCCAGCGCGCAAAGTTCACGGCCGACGAAGCCAACGCCTATGCCGAGCGCTGGGCCGAGCATGAGTCCCTCCTCGGCGGCGGCGCCTTTGACGATCTTCTCCGCCAGATCCGCGCCATCCATGACCGCTCGCCCAAGGGCGACCTCTTCGCCGGCTTCCAGAAGGCGGTGCTCAACAAGATCGATCCGCGCACATTCCTTGACGACATGCTGCCAAGCTATGTCGCCGCTTTCCGCGTGGTCGAATCCGGGCAGGACCCGCTGGACATGGGCGCCCCCCAGGGCGTGCTCGACAGCATCAACCAGCTGCGCGCCCTCGAGCACAAGACCTGGCGCGCGCCCGCCATCCAGTTCATTGTCGAACGCGGCCTGACAGACCCGATGGCGCCGGACTTCTTCGCCGCTCTCGAACGCCTCTCCTACATGTCTCAGGTCATGGTGCAGGAGCGCGAAACCCGCAACAAACGTCTCGCCCGCATCACCGAAGCGGTGAAAAATGACCGGGTGCTGTTTGGCAAATCCGGCCCCCTGTCGATCAGCCGCGACGAAGCCCGCAAGCTGCGTGACCGGCTGACGACGCGCTTTGGCACCTATGGCCAGCGCCGCGCCATTGCCCTGCGCCTCTGCGCGGCCATCGCGGGCGGGCGCACCATCCCGCCGGAATCCGACGCTACCGTCGAACACGTCCTGCCGCGCAACCCGCCCGAAGACAGCCACTGGATGATCACCTGGCCCGACCCGGTGAAACGGCGCGAACAGTGCGACACGCTCGGCAATTTCGTTCTGCTCACGAACAAGGTGAACCAGCAGGCAGACCGGCTGGACTACCGCGCCAAGAAGGAAATCTACTTCAATGGCGGCGGCGGGCAGGACTTTGCCCTGACGCGCGACCTGATGGAACAGGATGCCTGGACCTCAGATGTCGTCCGCCGCCGGACGGAAAAGCTCGCCGACATCCTGATGCAGGCCTGGGGCCTGGCGGGCTGAGCCGCCCTACTCCCCAATCCCTTTCTTCTGGATCTTCGCGTGAACCTCGTTCACCTGCATCAGCGCAGCTGAGCCGTAATACTTGCTGTAATCCACGGTGAAGATGCCTGCCTCAATCGTGGGGTCGCTCGCCACCCATTCCTGCGCGGTGGCAATGTCGGCTGTGTTGAGAATGAACAGGCCGCGCCGCCCGTCTTCCCCGCCCAGCGGCCCGGCCAGCACCAGTTTTCCGTCTTCGGCCAGCCGGCCCATATTCGAGAAATGCCCGGCAAACAGCTCCGCCCGCTGATCCTTGTCCGTGATCGCGGCGTCCTGCGGCCCGGTCTTCAGGATTGCCAGCACATAAGACCGCATCCCCAGATCGTCCGCCCCCAGCCTTTCGGCCAGCGCCGCATCATAGGCAGGTGGCGGGGCCGTGGCCGCAGGCGTTTTCCCGGCACTTGCACAGGCAACCGGTAGCGCCAGCAAGGCCGCCGACACCAGAAATCGCAGAGCATGAAACATCGAACCCTCCCTTCAATGAGACGCGCAGTCTGCGCCTTCAAGGGTGGGTCTGGCAAGCAGAGCTGCGGGCCGCCCACGAAGGGCAAGCCCGCAGCCAGCCGGATCAGAAGCGTGCGCGGATGCCGCCGAACACGGCCCGCCGCTCCACCGGATAGTAGATCGCCGAAGCCGGCGTTGCCGTGATCACCGCGGAAATATCCCCGGCGGCCTTCTCCCCGGCGAGGTTTCGCGCGTCGAGGAAGAGGTCGATATTCCCGGTCGCCTGATAGCTGCCGGTCAGGCCCAGCAGGGTATAGCCGTCCGTGCGGGTCGTGTTGTTGTAATCCGCCCAGGCGCCCTCCGGCACCCATTCAAGATTGGGCGCAACCGTGAACCGGTCATGGCTGAAGCGCAGCTCCGCCCGGTAGACATGCTCGGGCACCACCGGCAGCGTATTGTCCCCAAACTCGGCGTCACCGTCAAACTTGAAGTCCGAATACTGATAAACCTGGCGCAGGGTCAGCCAGTCAGTGAACTCCAGATCCAGCCCCGCCTCAATGCCCCGGTGGATGGTCTTGTCGGCATTGAATGTGGAGGCCGGAATATCCGGCCCGACCGTGAACTGCAGCATCTCGCCATCAATATCGGCCGAATAGAGCGACACGTCCCAGCTGGCGATCCCGGCGCGCCCGCGCGTGCCGATCTCTGCCGTCCAGGCCGTCTGCGCATCGACCGGCACGAAGCTCGCAATCTGTGCCACTTCGCTGAAGCCGGGGAACTCAGCCGAGCGGCTGTAATTGGCGTAGAGCTGGATTTCCGGGGCCAGATCATAGAGCAGGCCGAACTTCGGCGAGAACGCGTCAAAGCTGGCCGTCCCCAGAACGTCCGTGGCGGCGCCATTATTGAAATTGAGCTGCTGTTCCCGCTCGCCTTCGGCATAGATTGCCCCGGCGATCAGGGTCAGCTGATCGGTCACGCTGTAGCGGCCTTCGGCATAGAGGTTTGCTGTCCAGGCTTCCTGATCGGCCTGAAAGGTCAGCGCGCCGCTGCGGCCATTGATGTTGACATAGCGCTTGGCGTCGGTCTCGCCTTCGCGCGCAGCCCCGCCCACGGTCAGGCCCAGCTTGCCGCTTTCCCAGTCATAGCGGGCCCATACACCCCGGTCCTGAGAGGTATAGTCCAGCACCTGGAAGATCGGATGGAACAGCTCCTTGTCATTGAAGAAAGCGCCGATGGCGAGTTCTCCCTCGCCCAGGGCAATCCGTGTCTGGTTCTGCACACGGATCGATTTGATGTCGCGAGCCTGATCGCCCACGAAATTGCCTTTCGTGGGATTGTTGAGCGCGTCGCTCAGCGTCAGCGCGCCGGGCAGTTCCTGGTCGATGTCATTGAGGCTGAGATAGAAGCGGGTGCTTACCGCGTCCGTCACCTGATAGCCCACATTGCCCTGGAAACGCACCGAGTCGCGGCGCACATGGTCCCGGTCGCCCTGCGAGGTATCAGCGCTCACCGCGCCCCAGGCGTCCAGCTTGCCCTTGACGGCGCCGGCCGAGACAAGCCCGCGATAGGTCTCAAAGCTGCCAACGTCGGCGCGCACATAAACGCCCGGCGCGGTTTCGCCCGTCGGCGTCACACCATTGACCGCCCCGCCCAGCGTGCCCGAGCCAAAACGCAGCGCGTTCGCCCCGCGATAGACTTCCAGGTGATCGAAGAAGATCGGCTCCAGTTCCTGGAAGTCGCCATTGTCGTCGGCAAGGTTGATCGGCGCCCCGTCCTGCAACAGCGTGATGCCGCGCATGTGGAAGCCCCGGCTGATGCCCGAACCGCGAATGGAGATCCGCACTTCCTGGCCATAGCGCGGCTGGGTATAGACGCCCGGCGAGAAGCCAAGCGTATCGCGCATCGACACGAGGAAGCGGTCGGCAAACTCCTCATAGGTGATCACGTCCGTGCCGCCCGGCGTCCTGGCGGCCTGCTCCATCGCGGCGGCGGCGCGGGCGGTTGAGGTGACGAGGATCGTCTCTTCGATCTTCGGCGCGTCTTCGGTGGCTTCCTGCGCTGCGGCGGGCAGCATGGCCCCGAAGGCAAACGACAGGGCGGTCAGGCTCACGGCGGAGCCCTGTTTGAATGTAAGTTTCATGTGATTGGGTCTTCAGACAGATAAGGTCCGGGCACGCCCGGCTTTGCCACCCGGTCTCCGGGCAGCGCTCAGATCGTATCTGCCAGGGCGGGCGGCGCCCGCGCGCCCAGCGGCGGCCCGCGGGCCACCTTCACAAAGCGCACCTCGAACAGCGCAACATCCGCAGACACCGGCTGCATCACCGGCGCCTTGAAGGTCACCGCATCGGGCACCGGAACCGGCTGGCCCAGCACGCAGTCCCCGCAATCATGCGGCGGGTCGCCTTGCGTCTTCTTGCCTTCCTTTTCGGCCAGCAGCTTGGAAAGCTCCGCGCCGATGGCCACCGCGCCGGCGGTCTCTCCCGGCGTCGAACAGTAATGGGCCACGAGGTCGGGCGAACGCTCTGCCGCCGCTGCCATGGCCCAGGGCATCACCGCCTGGATCAGCAGCGCGACAACCGCCAGCAGGCGGGCCAGAGAGGCGGTGAGGGAGCGCGACATCGCCGCGCGGTCTAGCATGGCTGCCCCGTACGCAAAGTTGCGTAATCGCCGCAGAGGCGCCAGCCCCCGGAAATTCCCTTACGGAACCCCTAGCGGTTCTGACAGGTACGCCCTAGCGTGCGCCGAGCAAAAAACTTGGAAACGACACAAAGAGGAGCGCCCCATGAGCCTGTTCGACCTTACCGGCAAAACCGCCATCATCACCGGATCTTCACGCGGCATCGGCCGCGCCATCGCCGAGGCGATGGCAGATCAGGGCGCCCGCGTCGTCATCTCCTCACGCAAGCCTGGCCCGTGCGAGGAAGTCGCCGCCGAGATCAACAAGAAGCATGGGGACGGCACCGCCATCGCCATCCCGGCCAACATCTCTTCCAAGGAAGAGCTGCAGGCCATGGTCGACGAGACCACCAAAAGCTTCGGCAAGATCGACATCCTCGTCTGCAACGCCGCCTCCAACCCCTATTATGGCCCGATGGCCGGCATCTCGGATGATCAGTTCACCAAGATCCTGCAGAACAACATCATCTCCAATCACTGGCTGGTGCAGATGGTCGCCCCGCAGATGCAGGCCCGCAAGGATGGCGCCATCATCATCGTCTCCTCCATCGGTGGCCTGCGCGGTACCCCGATCATCGGCGCCTACAACATTTCCAAGGCGGCCGATTTCCAGCTCGCCCGCAACCTCGCCACCGAGTTCGGCGCCGACAATATCCGCGTCAACTGCATCGCGCCGGGCCTGATCAAGACCGACTTCGCCAAAGCCCTCTGGGAAAACCCCGAAACCCTCAAACGCTCCCTCACCGGCACCCCGCTGAAGCGGATCGGCGAACCCGAAGAGATCGCCGGCGCAGCTGTCTATCTCGCCTCCAAGGCTGGCAGCTACATGACCGGCCAGATGCTCGTCGTCGACGGGGGCGCCACGGTTACCTGATGCACTACACCGCTTCGCCGGACGCACCCCCTGCGCCCGAAATCACCTTCGAGGATTTCCTGAAGGTAGACATCCGTATCGGGACGATCCTCGAGGCCGCCCCGCTGGAGGGCGCGCGCAAGCCCGCCCTCCGCCTTGTCATCGATTTCGGGCCGGGCGTGGGCCGGAAGAAAAGCTCCGCCCAGATCACAGCCCATTATGAGCCTGACGCGCTGATCGGCCGTCAGGTGGCTGCGGTGGTGAATTTCCCGCCGCGCCAGATCGGAAAGTTCATGTCAGAAGTCCTCACCCTCGGCTTTGCCGACAGCGCCGGAGAGATCGTCCTCTTCTCGCCCGACCAGCCCGTTCCCAACGGGGCCCGCCTCGCATGACCCAGCGCACGCAAATGTCCGCCCAGCAGGACGCCTTCTTCAAGCGCCTGCGCTCTGGCGAATGGGAACTGCCCCCCGGCATCCGCAATCTCGGCATCCGCCCGCAGGACTGGCTGAAGGAAGTCTCCTATGGCCACGTCTATTATGAATGGCCCAATGATGGCAGCCGCGACATTGGCCCGGACCGCGTGTTCGGCGGCTGGGTGGCTGGCCTCTCCGATCACATCGTCTCGATGACGATGGCCAGCGCGCTGGAAGAGGGCGAATGGTTCACCACCACAGAGCTGCAGACCCGCATCTTCCGCCCGGTGCCCAATGGCCTCATCAGAATCGAGGGCCGCCTCATCTCGCGCGGCAAGACCTCCGGCTTCGTCGAGGCCGACTGGCGCGACGAAAAAGGCCGCCACCTCGTCCGCGTCTCCGCCGCCAAGGCCATCCGCACGATGGAAGAGTTGAACCTGAAGCGCTGACCGCGCCCCACACGCCAGCGCTCATCCTGAGCGAAGTCGAAGGATGTGCCACACAGCGCAACGCTAGCCCCGGCTCGCCCTTCGACTTCGCTCAGGGTGAGCCGTTGATAGGTCAATCAATCCGGTTATCTGGAACTCTGGCCAAGTTCGGCGCGTTCTGGCAGCCTGCGCCTCAAAGGAGACCGCCCCATGCTGAAGCCCCTCGCCGCCCTTGCCGCGCTCGCTGCCGTCTCGGCCCCCGCAGCTCTGGCCTGCAGCTGCCTGCCCTGTGACAGCCAGCCCCCATTGCTGGAAAGCGAATACACCGCCGGCGCCTTCGTCGGCGAGCTGATGTCGGTGCGCAAGCCCGCGACCGGGAACTTCCCCGCCGAGACCGAGGGCGGCTTCGAATACCCGCCGCAGCTGGTCTACCTCTTCAAGGTCACCCGCAGCCTGAAGGGCGACATGCCCAAATACGTCATGGTGCGCAGCGCATCCAACTCCGCCGCCTGCGGAGTAACGTTCAGTTTCGAGGGGCTGAATGCCGTGGCCGTCTCGCAGGATGAGGACGGGCGCTACCATGCCGGCTCCTGCTCCCAGATGTGCTGGGGCGCCGAGCCCAATCGCAGCCTCATCACCGAAGACACGATGCAGACCTGGCGCGATCCGATGGCCAGCGAAGAGTAAGCCTCAGCCCGGCGCAGGCGCGGCCTTGTTCAGACGCACTTCCAGTTCGTCCAGCAGGTTGCGCACGCGCTTGGCGTTCACGCCGAGGTCTGACAATCCCACCCGGCTCACCGAGCGCACATCAATGCGCACGCCCGCGTCATCCGGCAGCACACGGATGAGAATGTCATCCTTGAAGCCATACCAGAAACTGGTCTCGGTCGCCTCGATGCGCCCCGCTTCCGGCTCGGCCAGCACGATCGCCCAGCCGCGCGCCTCCACAGCGGCCAGCGCGGCGGCATAGCCTTCTTCCGGCGTGCCTGGCGCAATCAGCGGTGCGAGCTTGGGATAGGGTGTGGCGCGCGGCGATTTCTGCTCGCCCGGCACAAACTCCGCCTCCTCCTGCACCTCGGCCACACGCCGCCCGGAAAGCCCCGGCCAGCGCGCATCGGCCTCCGCCGAAATCAGCGGGTCGTCTTCAATCGCGTTCTGCGCGCCGGTCGCTTCCCGCTCGGTCACCAGCGCGTCGCTGGGCGTGATGGGGGCAGCCCAGTCGGTTTGGATGTCGTGCAGCGGCGGCAAGCGGTCCATCTGGCCTTCATGCGCGGCCAGCCGCCCCATGGTGAGACCGGACACCAGCAGCGCCGCCATCGCCATCATGAACGGCCGCTTGCGCGGCGCCTTGGCCAAGGCGGCAATGCCCGCCGCGAGCGACAGGCCGATCACCGCCGAGACCATCGGCGGCCCGATCTTCAGCGTCAGCGTTTCCAGGCCAACCTGCCAACTCCAAAGCCCCGCCCGCGTGCCCAGCGCCGCCACGCCAAACCACACCACCGCGCCAATCGCCGCCAGCAGCGCGGCCCCGGCCAGTTTCCCGCGCCAGCCTGCCGGTTCATTGCCTGTGTGGGGAGTGTCGCTCATGGCCGTCCTCATGCTTCGCGCGCGACCCTAGCGATTTTGCCCCGCCCTGCAATGAGGCGCGGTGTCAGGGATGGGCGCGCGGATAACCATGGCGTGTGTGCAGCAGATCGAGGATCGCCATCGGCTCGTTCACGAACTGGCGCCCGTTGAACGATGCCGCTGAGAGAAGCGCGGGCGCCCCCTCTGCCAGGACCAGAACCGGCAGCGACTGGTTGGCCTCTCCGATCAGCGCGGCGACATCGCCGCGCGGCCTTGGAAAGGCAATCCGGCGCACGTCCAGCGCGGGGCGGTGCTCGGGAAACGAAGCCAGCACCCCCTCCATCAGCGCGCAGTGCCAGCAATAGAAATCCTGTTCCGGGAATGCCGGATCCCGAAAGCCCGGCTTCAGCAGGAACAGGATATCTTTTTGCATGGCCCCTTACGCCGTCGGCAGCTTGTAGTCCTTGAACTTCTCGCGCAGGGCCAGCTTGTTGATCTTGCCGGTGGCGCCCAGCGGAATGTTATCCACGAACTGCACATCATCCGGCGTCCACCATTTGGCGATCTTGCCTTCGAGGCTTTTGAGGATTTCTTCCTTGGTCGGATTTTCCCCGGCCGCCGGCTGCACGATCAGCAGCGGGCGCTCGTCCCATTTGGGATGGTAGATGCCGATGGCCGCGGCGTTCGCCACCTTGGGATGGCCCACGGCGATGTTCTCGATGTCGATGGAGGAAATCCATTCCCCGCCAGACTTGATCACATCCTTCGCGCGGTCGGTGATGGTCATCGTGCCGATCTCGTCGATGGTCGCCACGTCGCCCGTGTCAAACCAGCCCTCCGCATCCAGAACATGCCCGCCGGCGCCCTTGAAATATCCCGCAGCAACAGCGGCGCCGCGCACCATCAGGCGGCCAGAAGACTGCCCGTCACGCGCCACGTCCTGGCCGTCATCATCCACCAGTTTCAGCTCCACACCAAATGGCGGGCGCCCCTGTTTCAGCTTCTGCTTCATGCGCGCGTCAACCGGCGCATTCTCCAGGTGCGGTGGCAGCGCGCCGAGGGTTCCCAGCGGCGAAGTCTCGGTCATGCCCCAGGCATGCACCACATCCACCTCATACTCCTCCTCGAAGGCCCGCAGGATCTTCTCCGGAATGGCAGAGCCCCCGATCAGAACCTTCTTCAGATATGGCAGTTTCAGATTGTTCTGCTGAAGATGCGTCAGCAGCATCAGCCACACGGTCGGCACGGCAGCCGTCAGCGAAACTTTCTCCGTATCCAGAAGTTCGTAGATCGAGGCGCCGTCCATCTGCGCGCCGGGCATCACCATGTTTGCGCCCGTCGCGGGGCAGGACATCGCCAGCCCCCAGGCATTGGCATGGAACATCGGCACCACCGGCATCACCGAGTCCGACGCGCCCATGCCCATCGCATCCTTGCCCATCGTCACCAGCGTGTGCAGCACATTGGAGCGGTGGGAATAAAGCACGCCCTTGGGATTGCCCGTCGTGCCGGAGGTGTAGCAGAGGCCGCAGGCGGTATCTTCCGGGAAGTCGCCCCAGCGCACGCTCTTGCTGCGCCCGTCGATCCAGATGTCGAACGCAATCGCGCCGAGCTTATTCTCCGGCATCGTGTCGGCGCCGGCATAGATCACGAAGGTCTTCACCGTCTCCAGCTTGTCCTTGATCGCCTCGACGATCGGCAGGAAGGTCTTGTCGAAGATCAGAACCTTGTCTTCGGCATGGTTGGCAATCCAGGCGATCTGCTCAGGGTGCAGGCGCGGGTTGATCGTGTGCAGCACGGCGCCAATGCCCATCGTGCCATACCAGCTGGCCATATGCCGCTCGGAGTTCCAGCCCAGCGTCGCCACCCGGTCGCCCAGGCCAATGCCTTCGTCTTTCAGCGCCGTGGAGACCTGTTTCGACATGTCATAGAGGTCGGAATAGGTGATGCGCGCGATATTGCCCTCCACGCGGCGCGTGATGATCTCGCGGTTGCCGTGCTGCAGACGCGCATGTTCGAGGATCTTGTCCACCGTCAGCGGCCAGTCCTGCATAATGCCTTTCATGTAACTCTTCCTCCGGAATAGGTTTTGTCTTCGCTGTCTCTGCGCAGGGTCGTGTCTTGTGATTTATCAAAGCCCTGTCTATTCGGGCAGGCGCGCTGACGCAAGGAAAGGACAACGCTGATGTCACGACTTCTGGTAGCGGGCCTTTCTGCCCTTCTCCTTGCCGCCTGCAGCGAGGCCCCGGCCACTGATCCGGTAGACACCCCCATCGTGATCGCGGATCCCGGCAGCGCGCCGCCGGCGATGAGCACGGCGTTGACCGCCCCGCTGCCCGATTTTTTCAACTGCCTGCGCGAGAACAATGGCGTCGTCGTCGCCGCCCATCGCGGCGGCCCGGCCATCGGCTATCCCGAGAACGCCATTGAAACGATGCAATACGGCTTCGAGCGCGGCATCCGCGTCTTCGAGATCGACGTGGCCGAAAGCCGCGACGGCGTCCTCTTCCTCCACCATGATGACCAGTTCGGCCGCACCATCGAGGCCACCGGCTACAATTCCGATACCGACTGGGCCACCATCGCCGGCTACCGCCTGAAGGACATCGACGGCGAGGTGACGAGCTTCCACCCGCCCAAGCTGACTGACGCGCTGATCTGGGCCCGCAATACGGGCGCCATTGTCGAACTGGACCGGAAGAAGACCACCTCTTTTGCCAATATCTGGGCCGCCGTCGTCGCCGCCGGCGCCGAAGGCAACGCCATCCTGATCTCCTATTCGGATGAGGAAGCCGCCGAAATCGCCCGCGTCGCCCCCGGCGCCATGATGACCGCCTCGGCCTTTGGCGGGCGCGACATCGAACGCCTCGAAAGCCTCGGCGTCGACCGCAGCCGCGTCATCGCCTGGACCGGCACCCGCGAACCCGACCCGGCCGCCTATGCCCGCCTCCTCAAGGAAGGCGTCGAGCCCGCCTTCGGCACCCTCGGCCGCAAGGGCGAACGCCTCGACGATCAATACTGGGCCGATGACGATGGCAGCGAGTATCAGCGCCTCGTCGATGACGGCGTGGTCCTCATCGCCACGGATGAGCCCTACAAGGTCGCCGAATGGCTGACCGCCGATGACGAAGGCTGGACCACCTGCGCGACGCCTTGAACCCCCGCCGCTACCCCTTCGCGCGCCGGGCGACAAGCCAGACCCACAGGAGGACGAGCGGGGAGCCCAGTTCGATGAACATGCCGGTCAGCTGATAGCTGGTGCCGAGCCCTACGGCCTGCCAGGAAACGTAGCGGGCGAGACCGCCGATGAAGAGGGCCGCGCAGATGATCGCGGCGGTCCGGAAGTGTTTCTCGATCTGCGGGATGATGCTCCACAGCAGCAGGGTGACGATAACATACATCCCGGATAGATACCGGAACTGGTTATCCACCGCCGAAGCCACCGGCGCATGGGGCGACAGCGCAGCCGCGCCCCCCATGACGCCCATCACCGCAAAAGCCAGCGGAACAAGCGAGAAAATTCCAAGGACGATCTGCAGGCCGAGTTTCATTTTGTTTCATCCGGAGTCGATTTTGTCACATCTGGTGCCATCTCTCCATCGTTCCGCACGCATTGGCAATTCTTGACGTTTTCGGCGCGCCGGCGTATTGCGCGCCCCAAGGTTCGGGACGCCCGCCGCTCGCAAGGCTTATCGCCTCAAGGTGAAGATCCCCCCCGCGCGCCGGCGCGGGATCATGACAGCAGATGAGACCTCCTCTCCCTGCCAGTCCTGCAGCAATGCGAGCCCTGCTTCATCGAGACTGGCGGCAGAAGGAACCTCTTTATGTCTTCCCCCATCACCAATCGCGAGCAGGCGAAAGCCCGCGCCCGCGAAATCCGCGCCGAGCGCGCCCGCACCGGCGATCCTGTCTCCCATTCCCAGGCGCTCGAACTGGTCGCCCGCGAACTGGGCTACCGGGACTGGAACACCGCTTCGGCCCGGCTGTCGAACGAACCTGAAATGCCCCTGCAGGTCGGCGATCTTGTCTCGGGCCGGTATCTCAAACAGCCTTTTACGGGCCGGGTGCTCGGCGTGAAGGAGCTTTATGACGGGGCCGCGTTTGAAGTGACGATCCACTTCGACAAGGCGGTCGATGTGGTCGAGTTCGACAGCTTCTCGAACCTGCGCACGCGCGTGACGATCACCGTCTCAGCGGCCGGTGTCTCGCAGGCCCGCACCAGCGATGGGGCGCCCCACATGATCGTGGAGCGGACCGGCACCGAGATCGTCTGACGGCCAGGGCAGCGGTTTACGGGTAAAGCCGCACCGTTGCCCAGCCGCCGCTTTCCTTCCGGTAGAAGCACAGCCGGTCGTGCATCCGGAAGGCCTGGTCCTGCCAGAACTCGATCTCGGTTGGCGCGAGGCGGAAGCCGCCCCAATGCGGCGGGCGGGGAATGTCCTTGTCGTCGCCATAGATGGACGAGATTTCGGCCACGCGCTGCTCGAACACCGCCCGGTCGGCCAGCGGGCGGGACTGGTCGGACGCGATCGCGCTGATCCGGCTCTGCGCCGCGCGGCTGGCGAAATAGGTGTCGGCTTCGGCCGCGCTGACCGGGGTTACCCCGCCGCGCACCCGCACCTGCCGGCGCTGGCTTTTCCAATGGAAACAAAGCGCCGCCACCGGATGGGCGGCGAGTTGCACGCCCTTTGTGCTCTCAAGATTGGTAAAGAAGGTAAAGCCCTCCTGGTCGACGCCCTTCAGCAACACGATGCGCACATCCGGCCGGCCCTCGGCATCGACGGTGGCCAGCGACATGGCGTTGGAATCGTTGGGCTCGCTGGCGCGGGCCTGCACCATCCAGTCCTGGAAGAGGCCAATGGGGTTATCTGTCTCCGGCACCAGCGGGCGGTCGCCCTCGGCAGCATAGTCAGCCGCGCTGGGGCTGGGCGGAATTACGGGTTTTTCTTGCATGCTGCCTATGAAATGCCACGAACGATGTTATCTTTACATCCTGCATTCCGTCGCAGTCACGTAATGGACCTAAAATGCCCAACGCCAAAACTAAGGCTGTATCTACCGGAACCTGGAATTCTGCGAATACTGACGGTTTCCGAAAAGGTTCTGAAAAAACTGTGAAGTCAGCGACCCAATCGCCCAAAGCGGCTAAAGCCTATCTGATAAAGCTTGGAACACACAATAAATCCGGCGGACTGAGCTCCAAATACAAGGGTTGATACTCCTTGCATCAGCTCACAACAGCTCTTCTGCTTGGCTATCATGGCTGCGATGCATCTGTCGCTGACAAGGTAGTAAGCGGTACCCTCTTCAGGCCAAGTGAAAATGACTTCGACTGGCTGGGCAGCGGTGTTTATTTCTGGGAAGCCAATCCGAAACGCGCCCTGGAGTTCGCAGAAGAACAAAAGAAGCGCGGCAAGGTCAGCACCCCGGATGTCGTTGGAGCGGTTATCAGCTTGGGTCTTTGCCTTGACCTGACAACCAAAGCAGGACTTGACGCCGTGGGACAGGCTTATGCCGATTATAAAACTATCGTTGATACGGCCAATGAAGTTCTGCCAGCGAACTCCAAAGACTTGTTACGCCGGAATTTAGATTGCGCCGTGGTAAACTATCTCGCTCAATCCACAGAGGAAAATGGCCTATCCGTTTTCGATTCCGTGCGAGGCGTATTTGTTGAAGGCACAGAAATTTATCCAAATTCCGGATTCATGCATAAAACCCATATCCAGATTGCGATCCGAAATCCTGACTGTATCAAGGGCGTCTTTCGCGTCCGCCCTCAGGATCTAGAATAGAAATGTCGCACAATACATTTGGCCACCTGTTCCGCGTTACCACCTGGGGCGAAAGCCATGGGCCCGCACTTGGCTGTGTCGTGGATGGCTGCCCGCCCGGATTGCCCTTGGACGCGCCGTTCATCCAGCAATTCCTGGACAAGCGCCGCCCCGGCACTTCCCGCTTCGTGACGCAGCGCCAGGAGGCCGATGAGGTGAAAATCCTCTCCGGCGTGTTCGAGGACGACCGCACGGACGGGCCAGTGACCACCGGCACGCCGATCTCGCTGATGATCGAGAACACCGACCAGCGCTCGAAAGATTACCGCGAAATCCGCGACCGCTACCGCCCCGGCCATGCCGATTATGCCTATGACCAGAAATACGGCGTACGCGACTATCGCGGCGGCGGGCGCTCCTCGGCGCGGGAAACAGCCGCCCGCGTGGCCGCCGGTGCGGTGGCGCGCCGGGTGCTCGGCGAGGGCATCGTCATTCGCGGCGCCGTGGTGCAGATTGGCCCGCACATGATCGACCCGGAGAGCTGGGACTGGGCACAGACGCAGGAGAACCCCTTCTGGGGCCCGGATGCGGCGATGGCCGCGCAATGGGAAGACTATCTCGACAGCGTGCGCAAATCGGGCAGCTCGACCGGGGCGATTGTCGAGGTGCATGCCTCCGGCGTTCCGGCCGGATGGGGCGCGCCGGTCTATGGCAAGCTCGACGCCGAACTCGCCGGCGCGATGATGAGCATCAATGCTGTGAAGGGCGTGGAAATCGGCGCAGGTTTTGCCGCCGCCGCGATGAGCGGGGAAGAAAACGCCGACGAGATGCGCGCAGGCAATGGCGCGCCGCGTTTCCTCGCGAACAATAATGGCGGGGTGGCCGGTGGCATCTCTACCGGGCAGGACGTGGTCGTCCGTATCGCGATCAAACCGACATCTTCCATTCTCAACGAGGTGAAATCCATCACCCGCGACGGAGAGGAAGTGGATGTGCGCACGATCGGCCGGCACGATCCGTGCGTGGGCATTCGCGCGGTGCCGGTGGCCGAAGCGATGATGGCCTGCGTGCTGGCGGACGCAAAGCTGCGCCACCGGGGACAGACAGGGCGGTAGCTCAATTATTCTGCCTGCAGAACAAAAAACCCCGGCACGTTCTGTGCCGGGGTTTTTCTATTCAAGTATGCAGGGGAAGCTTAGAAGCGAACCACTGCGCCGATCGAGAACACGTCGGCATCATTGTCGTCGCCTTCATATTTCGTGAAGTCGCCGCGGATGCCGAACCGTTCGGTGGCGAAGAATTTCGCGCCGACGCCGTAAGCAACGCCGTCGAAATCACCCGAAGCCGAGCCGACGCCCGGAACGCTGGCGCTCAGTTCGGAGGTGGCATAGCCAACCCGGCCGAACATGTGGAAACGTTCAGAGATCGGAGCACGCACGACGCCGAAAGCGCCGATGGAGTGGTCGAGTTCGACCTTGCCCAGACCAACATCATCGTCTTTCACGCCAATGGATGCCTCACCTTCAACACCCAGGTGACGGGTGAAGAAGTAAGAGCCGCGGCCCGTCAGAGCGCCGAGATCGGCAGAACCGATATCAACGTTCGAATAGCCGGCGCTCAATTCGACATCGCCCTGAGCGAAAGCTGCAGGCGCAGCCGTGAGGGCAATGGCGAGGGAAGCAAGTGCGATTTTCATTATACGCTTTCTCCAAATAACTGCGCTGAGCGCAGGGCGGAAATAGCAATGAAAAATCCGTGTGCCACCTTTCTTCGCAGCAATGTGACAGAAAACCCTAACCCCTGTGTCAGAAAAAGCACGATTAATTACAGGCCCTTAATGTTTACCTTTAGGAAACACTCTGTCCACAGACAAAAAAATCCCGGCGCACAGGGCGCCGGGAAGATGTTTGGGAGGAAATTGGCTGTGGAATTACATCAGAAGCGCATCACGCCGCCGATGGAAACAACGTCGGCATCATTCCGGTCGCCTTCGTGTTTGGTGAATTCACCGCGAATGCCGAAACGTTCGCTGGCATTGAATTTCGCGCCAACGCCATAAGCAACACCCTTGATGTCAGACGCGGCGGCGCTGAGGGCAGGATTGTTGGCGCTGAGTTCGGTTGACGAATAGCCGAGACGGCCAAAGAGGCTGACGCGGTCGGAAACCGGCGCCTGCATGACACCATAGGCACCGAGCGAATGATCAAGCTCAACCTTGCCAACGCCGAAATCATCGTCTTTCACGCCGACAGAGGCTTCGCCTTCAACACCGAAATTGTTGGTGAAGAAGTAGGTGCCGCGGCCTGTGAGCGCGCCGACTTCTGCCGGGCCGACATCAAAGTTCGAATAGCCGCCGCTGATTTCAACATCTCCCTGCGCAAAGGCAGCGGGGGTTGCGGCGAGAACAACTGCGAGGGAAGCAAGTGCAAGTTTCATGATCTACTTTCTCCTTATTACGGCGCCTGGCTTTCTGGCCGGGCACAGGCAGAGACGTAGCCACGAATCCTCCGTGTTCCATCTTTCCATACAGTCATTTTCCGGCTTTGCCGGAACACTGTGTCCAAAAAATCACGATTAATTGCAGAGACTTAATATAGTTGTCAGAGATGTGTTTTGCGCCAGGCCGTTACCTTGGTGAGGAACGCAAGTGTGCCACACTCCTTAACGAAACCGGCCTGCGTCAATGCGCCGTCCAGATCCCATGCGAGATAGTCCTTGTAATAGGGCTCATGAAAACCATGGGGGAAATATTCGAGTAAACCGTCCAGAGGCGGACGATCCGAGAACTGCAGACTGTCTGCGAGAATAAACAGCCCGCCCGGTTTCAGGACGCGGAATATCTCTGACAGAACCAGCGGGCGCACACGCGGCGGAAGCTCATGGAAAAGATAGATCGACACCGCCATGTCGAAGCTTTCGTTTTCCACAGGCATGGCTTCGGCCATCTCCTGGATCACATCGGCCTGGCGCCAGCGGGCAAGCCGCGCGCGGGCCGCTTCGGTATAGGAAGGCGAGAGGTCAAGCCCCGTCACATTGAGGCGCGGCCACACCTCCAGCACCTTCTCGAGGAAACGCCCGTTTCCGCAGGCGACATCAAGCAGGCTCTGCCGGCGCTGATCGCGCCCCCGCAGCGCCCTGGAAATTTCCGCCAGCGCGGCCCTGCGCATGGCGTCGGCCGTGCCGGAGAAGAGAGCTTCGACCTGCGTGTCATAAAGCTCGGCGCTTTCATCGGTGAACCAGCCGCCAGTCTGGTAGTGGAAATTCTGCAGGTAATAATCGGGATAGCGGTTGGCATTCCTCTGAAGGAAATCGCCGCCCGCCTGAATATCGCGCTGGAGCGCCTTGCCGTCTCTGGCGAGGCGTCTTTCGTCCACCGCCTTCACATCCTGCTGGAACGCGCGGGCGGCCTTGAGCGCGCCGGGAAGCCCCGCGAGGCGGAGTTCGCGCGGCTCAGGATAGAGGCCCGCCTCGATATTGGCCCGGTCCTGCAGGAAAAGCTCGAAATAAGCACGCCGCAGCTCCGCCATGTCAGGCCGGCCGCGGCTTGGCTGGAAGGACGGCTCGCCGGGGCGGTTGAACCCTTCGGCGCGGGCACGGGCGGCCTGCATCTGGGCCGTATACCAGGCAGACCGCAGGCCCTGCCCGGCCGCATACCGGGCGCGCCCTGCTGTTCTTGCGGCTATCCTGCGCCATTCCATGAGGGGAATATGTGCTCGGCCAGACGTCCCGTCCAGCCAGCTTGGCGGCCGCGCGCGTTCTTCAGGTCCGGTTCAGATTGCCCGTCCCAGTATAAAGGCAACACTGGAGGCCCTCGGCCTTCGATCACAAGGAGTGTGGTGATGATGAAGATGGCGATTCTCGCCTGCGGCGTCAGCCTTCTGGCCGTTTCCCTGCCGGGCGAGGCCCATGCCCAATACGGTTATGGTTATGATCCCTACCCGGCGCCGGCGCGCAATGTGCAGTGCGAGCGGCAGAAATCCTCTGACGGCACGGCTGGCGCGGTCGTCGGCGCGGTGGTCGGCGGGCTGATCGGCGGCGCCATCGGCAACAACATCGACAATGACCGCTACTACACCGAATACCGCCGCCGCGGCCCGCCGCGCACCTATAAGGAAAGCCGGTCCAATTCCGGGCAGGTGGCCGTCGGCGCGACACTGGGCGCGCTGGTGGGCGGGCTGGCGGGCAGCGACATCGCCAAGAAATCCTCAACCGACTGCCAGGTGGCCTATGCCCCGGTCAGCAGCTACTCCTCCGTGCCTTATGGCTCGATCCCGCAGACGACCCAGGGCCTTTATGGCGGGGCCGAGGTTATGCGCGGGGCCCCCAATTCCTATCCCCACCCCGCGCCGCAGCCTTATCCGGCATCGAGCTATCCCTCCTCCTATCCGGCGCCCGCGCCTGCCCCATCCTATCCGCCCTCTGGCGGGTATCAGTATGGCGGTGGCCAGCCAGCTTCCGGGGGGCCGGACTGCCGGGTGATCCACCGCGAAACGCAGATGCCCGATGGCCAGGTGATGCGCGATCCGGTGACCGCCTGCTGGAACAACAACACACGCCAGTGGCAGATCCAGGATGGCTGGGGCGAGGAAGAGCTCTACGGTTACTGAGGCAGCCTGACGCGCGGCAAGAAACGGAATTGCCATCAACGGGAAGCTGATGTTCACTCCGCGCCAATGTGGATCTGAACGGAGCTTTCCCATGCGCATGTCCCTGATTACTGCGGCGAGCCTTTCGGCCCTGCTTCTGGCGGCCTGCGCGCCGGCAAATGAGCAGCCTGCTGGTGAGGCTGCTGTGGCCCCGGTGGAAACCGAGGCTGTCCATGATGATCATGCCGGCATGCACGGCGATGACATGGGCACGGAAGCGGACGCGCCGGTTGACCGGGGCATCATCGCCGGAACGCTGGCGCTGGTCGAAGGCAGCGTGCTCGTGCCACCGGCCGGGCGGGACGTGACAGCCGGCTTTGGCACCTTTGCCGCCGGTGCCCGCGCCGTGACGATCACAGGGGCAGAGGCGCCGTTTGCCCAGGCGGTTGAACTGCACACCCATGAGATGAGCGCCGATGGCAAGATGGCGATGCGCAAGGTGGAAACCTTTACCGTTCCCGCCAATGGCGACCATTCCCTGACGCGGGGCGGCGACCATATGATGTTCTTTGGTGTGCAACCTGACAGCCTGACGCCCGGCACCGCCGTGACGGTGACCGTCCGTGTACAGCTTGAAGATGGCACCACGGAAGATGTGGAACTGCCGATGACGGTTGCCGCGCGCGACTAGATCTGAAGCCTGCGGGCGAGGAAGAGATATTCCCGGTTCCCGTCTCCGCCTTCTATCGGGCTGGGGATGGGGGCTTCGGCTTGCCAGCCATTTTCTGACAGGAAGACCGGAAAGCGCTCGATCGCATGGCGCACCGCTTCCTCATCGGTCACGATGCCGCCCTTACCGACATTCTCCGGGCCCACCTCGAACTGGGGTTTGAAGAGGGCGATCAGAACCGCGCCGGGCGCCGCGAGGATGAGCGGCACGGGCAATACCTTGTGAAGCGACACAAAGCTCAGATCACAGACAATGATTTCCGGTGCGGCCTTCAGATGACCGGCTGTCAGGTCGCGGGCATTCAGGCCTTCAAAGGCCGAGACGCGGGCGTCTGCGGCGATCTTCGGATGTAGCTGACCATGGCCCACATCAATGGCCGTGATATGGGTCGCGCCGCGCTGAAGCAGCACGTCCGTGAAGCCGCCGGTGGAGGCACCAAGGTCAAGGCAGGTTTTTCCGGCGACATCGATGCCGAATGTATCAAGCGCATGAGCGAGTTTCAGGCCGCCGCGCGAAACATAGGGGTGGGCCGCTTCCGCCTCGATCCGGGCGCTGCGGGCGATCATCTCAGACGGCTTGCGGACAAGCTGTCCATCGGCCCTGACCCGGCCCGCCGCAATGGCGGCCTGCGCGCCGGCGCGGCTTTCAAAATGGCCGAGGGTGACGAGCAACCTGTCAGCGCGGTCTCGTTCCGGCGAAACGGGCTCTGTCATCTGGGGGCGGTCCTTTCCGGGCTTTCGCGGCAGACTTACCCGTAAAGGGACAGGCGGGGCCAGTGTCAACGTCAGGACAGAGAGGGCTTGCGCTGGCGGGGCTTGCCCGCCACGATGAGCGGCGATGAACTGCAGACATTGCATGGAACCGGGAGCTTTCCTTTCATGACAAGACTGACACGCCGCGCCGCCCTCGCCGGAGGCGCCGCCACGATCGCCCTCGCCGCCTGCGCGCCCAAAGCGTCCGATACAGCCTCCAAGCCAGAGATCGCGCCAGCGCCCCCCGGCTTTCGTGACGGGGTGGCGATCGCCGCCGCCATTGCCGCGGGCGAGACCTCGGCCCTGGCAGAAGTGGAAGCGGCGATTGCGCGGGCGCGGGCCGTGGAAAATCAGATCAACGGCATCGTTACCGAAACCTTCGAGATTGCCCGCGCCGATGCCGGCGGGGTGCTTGCCGGGCCGTTTGCAGGCGTGCCGAGCTTCATCAAGGATCTGATCGACTGGCGGGGCGCGCCGACACTGAGAGGCTGCCGGGGCCTTGAGGGGCATGTGGCGGCCACCGACAGCGTGTTTGCCGCCAGATGGCGGCGGGCGGGGATTGTATCGCTGGGCAAATCAGCGACGCCGGAAGCCGGGCTGATTTCCTCCACCGAGCCGCTCTCCAACGGGCCAACCCGCAATCCCTGGGATGTCTCCCGCATACCGGGCGGATCGTCCGGCGGCGCCGCGGCGCTGGTGGCCGCCGGCGTCGTGCCCTTTGCTCATGCCAGCGATGGGGGCGGATCGATCCGCATACCCGCATCCACCTGCGGCGTCTTCGGGATGAAGCCCTCGCGCGACCGGCTGCCTTATAGCGAGCCCGGCGCGGCGGCCCCGCCGCTTCAGATTTCGGTGAACCATGCCGTGACCATCAGTGTACGGGACTCCGTTGAGCTTTTCCGCGCGGCGGAAGTGCCCGGGGGAGCGTATCCGGCCCTCGGCGAAATCCAGCCCCTGACCCGGCGGCTGAAGATCGGCTTTGCGCCCGAGCCGATTGGCGGAACGACGCTGCATTCCGATACCCGCGCTGCAATCGAAGACGTTGCCCAGCTTTGCCGCGACCTTGGCCATACCGTGATCGACTATACCCTCCCCATGGACGGCCCGAAATTCACTGACGCGTTCATCATGTACTGGGCCGCAGGCGCCGGAGAGTTTGCCCGCCAGGTCAGCGCTTATTCCGGCAAACCGGTCAGCCCTGACATTCTGGAGCCCTGGACCCTGGGCCTGGCAAACATGGCGGCAAGCCGGATGGATGACCTGCCGGGCATCGTCGGCTACCTTCTGGCCTTCGAGGAAGAGTATCACAGCTTCTTCAGTGGCCTCGATATTCTGCTTACCCCGGTTACCGGAAGCCCGGCCGTGGCAATCGGGGAACAGGCGCCCGACAGGGACTTCGACGCGGTGATGGACAGCGTGCTGAGCTTTGTCGCCTACACCTCGCCCATGAATGTGGCGGGCGCCGCGTCGATGAGTGTGCCGCTTTCCTGGTCACCGTCGGGCCTGCCTATCGGGGCGATGTTCTCCGGACGGAGGGGGGATGACCGGCTGTTGTTTGAACTGGCGCTGGAACTGGAGGCCGCCCGGCCCTGGGCAGGGCGCAGACCGGCTGTAACATCGCTGTAATATTCGCAAGAATTAATCAGCCAGATCAAGCAATTAACCAAACTGGTCCAGTCCTTTGCAGGCTGGAAACGGGTGGCGTGCTAGAAATCTTTTAGCACAAACCCTGACTCTTGCGTCGGGATGCCCTATTTTACCGTCCGCCCTCCCAGGAAAGACCCACACAGTGAACCGTTCCGTCCTGATCGCCGCCATCATTCTGGTGGCTATTGTCGCCTACTTCGGACTTCGCAGCGTCATGCGCGGAAGTATCAGCACGGAGCAACCCGCGGCAGAGGCCTCAACCCGTTCCGATGTCCCTCAGGCCCTCGTGATTGAGGCGCAGAGCCAGCGGCATACGATCCGGATTGCCGCCAAGGGCCGCACGGCGCCAGACAAATCAGTGACGCTGAAGGCGGGAACCGCCGGTACGGTGGTGGCGACGCCGGTGCGTGAAGGCACATTCGTCAAAGCCGGAACCCTGCTTTGCGGACTGGATGTTGAAGCCCGCAGCGCGAGAGTGAAAGAGGCCGAAGCGGCCCGCGACTCCGCCCGCGTGGATTATGAGGCCGCCGTCAAACTCGCCGAGAAGGGCCTCACCCCCGCCAATCGCGAAGCCTCGGCCAAGGCCAGCCTTGATGCGGCCGAAGCGGCCGTGAACTCGGCCAAGGTGGAGTTGTCCCGCACACAGGTCCGCGCGCCGTTTGATGGCGTCTTCGAACGCCGCATGGCCGAAGCGGGCGACTATCTTTCTCCGGGCGGGGCCTGCGGCCTTCTGGTGGACCTGGATCCGGTGATCGTGGCGGCCGAGGTGACCGAGGCTCAGGCCGGGCTGCTGCAGGTGGGCATGGCCGCCGAAGTGGTGCTGGCCGATGGCCGCAAGTTTCCCGCCAAGCTGCGCTTTGTGGCACGCACCGCCAACGAACAGACCCGCACCTTCCCGATTGAAGCCGAGCTTGATACCGGCGACGCGCTGGTAGCAGCCGGGATTACCGCGTCCATGTCCATTCCCGCCGGGGAGACGGACGCAACGCTCATCAAGCCATCCCTTCTCACCTTGTCTGACGCGGGCCAGCTGGGCGCGCGCCATGTGACGGAGAACAACACCGTGGCCTTTGCGCCGGTGCGCATTATCGACGAGACGAGCGAAGGCGCCTGGGTGACGGGCCTGCCTGACCGCGTGCGGCTGATTGCGATGGGCCAGGACTATCTCAATGACGGCGTGACGATCAAACCGGTCTCCGCCGAGGGAGCCGGAAAATGACAGGCGTTGTCGATTGGGCAATCGGCCGGACACGGATGATCCTTACCATCCTGGTCTGCGTGCTGATTGCTGGCACGGCTACCTACATCAACATGCCGAAGGAAGCGGACCCGGATATTCCGATCCCCTTCGTGGCCATCACCGTGCCGCTTGCCGGCGTGACACCCGAAGACGCTGAGCGCCTTCTGGTGCGGCCGATCGAACAGGAGATCCAGTCGCTTGAAGGCCTGAAGACCTTCAACTCCTACGGCACCGAGGGCGCGGCCCAGCTGGTGCTGGAGTTCGAGATCGACGCGGACATCAATCAGGCCGTGCTCGACGTCAAAGACAAGGTGGATATGGCCAAACGCTATTTCCCCGATGACGCCCGCGAGCCGATTGTCACCGAGTTCAACGCGGCGCAGTTCCCTGTGCTGGTGGTCAACCTTTATGGCGACGCGCCCGAGCGCGGCCTTGCCCGGATCGCCGACAACCTCAAGGACCGGCTGGAAAGCAACGGCACGATCCTGGAAGCCCGGGTGCTGGGCAAGCGCGAGGAGCTGCTCGAGATCGTTGTCGATCCGGTGAAGCTGGAAACCTACAACATCTCCTATCAGGAGATCATGGCAGTCGTCTCGGCCAATAACCGGCTTGTGGCGGCAGGCTCCATCGAGACCGGCCAGGGCAGCTTTGCCGTGAAGGTGCCCGGCATTATCCGCACCGGCGCCGACGCGCTCTCCCTGCCGGTCAAACAGACCGACAATGCCGTGGTGACCCTGGGCGATGTGGCCGATGTGCGCCGCACCTTCAAGGACCCCACCGGCTTTGCCACCTTCAACGGCGAGAATGCCCTTCTCATCGAGGTGGTGAAACGCAGCGGCGCAAACATTCTTGATACGGCCAATTTCGTGCGCGAAGCGGTGGCCATCGAGCAGCAATCCTGGCCGCCGACGGTGCAGGCGGTTGTCACCTCCGACACATCCGAGATGATCGGCACGCAGCTGGGCCAGCTGCAAAGCTCGATCATGACGGCCATCCTGCTTGTGATGATCATCGTTGTGGCCGCGCTCGGTCTGCGCTCGGCCGCGCTGGTGGGTATCTCGATCCCCGCGACCTTCGTGATGGCGTTCCTGCTGCTGGGCGCGTTCGGCTTCACGATCAACATGATGGTGATGTTCGGCCTCGTGATCGCGGTCGGTATGCTGGTCGATGGCGGCATCATCGTTACCGAATATGCTGACCGTAAGATGGCCGAGGGCCTCAACAAGCGGGACGCCTATGCGATGGCGGGCAAGCGGATGTTCTGGCCGGTGGTGAGCTCTGCGCTGACTACGCTGGCCGCGTTCGTGCCGTTCCTCTTCTGGAACTCGATGCCCGGCAAGTTCATGGCCTACCTGCCGATCACGCTAATTTTCGTGCTGACGGCCTCGCTGATTTCCGCGCTGATCTTCCTGCCGGTGATGGGCGCCACGTTCGGCGCGCGCCCCGGCGGCACCGATGAAGACCTCGCCGCGCTGGCAGCCGACGCAGACCCGCGCAAGGCGAAGGGCTGGCTGGGCGCGTATGTGCGCGTTGTCAGCGAAACGATCCGACGTCCGCTGATGACCACGGGCGCAGCTTTCGGGCTCGTCGTCCTGATCTTCATGTGGTTCGGCTCGGAGCAGCACAAATCCGAACTGTTCCTCGATATCGAACCCGAACAGGCCTATGTGTTCGTGCAGGCACAGGGCGCCCTTTCCGCCGCGGAGCAGGCTGAGCTGGTGAAACGCGCAGAGGCGGCCATCGCCGACCTTGACGGGATCACGGCGCTGTCCACACGCGCGGGGTCGTCCGGCGGCAGCGGGGTCAACATGGACGCCTCCGGCGGCATGCCGGCAGATACGATTGGCCAGATCCTGATGGATCTGAAAACGACTGCTGACGGGCCCTATAACGGCCGCGTGACGCTTGAGCGCGTTCGCGAGCGTCTCTCCAATGTGCCGGCGCTGCGCTTCCAGATCAGCGCCCGCGAACAAGGCCCGCCCGGCGGCAAGGATATCCAGGTCGCCCTGCTCGGCTTTGACAATGACCAGCTGTATCAGGCGTCCGACATGATCCGCGGATGGCTGGAAGCGCGCAGCGACGTGCGCGAGGTGGACGATTCCCGGCCGCTGCCTGGCGTGGAATATCAACTCACCGTCGACCGGTCCGAAGCCGGCAAGTTTGGGGTGGATGTCGCCCAGGTTGGCGCCGCGGTCCAGCTGGTGACCAACGGTATCCTTGTGGGCCGCTATCGCCCGGACGATTCCAATGATGAAATCGACATCCGTGTACGGTTTCCGGAAGACGCCCGTTCTGCCTCCGCGCTGGACAGCCTGCGGATCGCAACGCCGCAGGGGAATGTGCCGCTGTCGCTGTTTGTCGACCGTGAGCCTGCCCCGCGCGTCAGCACGATCGAGCGCCGGGATGGCAAGCGGGTGATTTCGGTGCGCGGGAACGCAACCGAACAGGGCGCGGGCGCGGCCATTGTGGCTGAACTCAAGCAATGGATCGACGCGCAGGACATGCCGGCCGGAATTGAGGTGCGCTTTGAAGGCGCTGACGAGGATTCGGCAGATGCTGCCGCCTTCTTCAGCGGGGCTGCTGCGGCCGCCCTCTTCATGATGGCCGTGATCCTGCTCTGGCAGTACAATAATTTCTGGCAGGTGATCCTGACCCTGACCGCCGTGATCATTTCCACGGCCGGGGTTCTCGTGGGCATCAACCTTGTGCTGCCCTATGTCAGCATCCTGATGATCGGCACGGGCATCGTGGCGCTCGCAGGTATCGTGGTGAACAACAATATCGTGCTCATCGATACCTTCAACCGTCTGCTGTCGGACGGGCGCCCGCCCGAAGAGGCCGCGCTGGCAACCGCTGCCCAGCGTATCCGCCCGATCCTTCTGACCACCGGCACGACCGTATGCGGCCTGCTGCCCATGGTGTTGCAGATGACGGTGGTGTTCTCCGAAGGCGCCATCAATTTCGGCGGCGCGACCTCTGAATGGTGGGTCCAGCTGGCAACCGCCGTGGTGTTTGGCCTTGCCTTCTCCACCATGATGATCCTGCTGGTCACGCCCACCTGGTTGCTGGTGCCCTACCGGATGAAGCGCCGGGCCCGTAAGGTCATCAACTGGCTGAAACCCTATGTGCTCAAGGTGCTGAGCTGGCTGCGTGCCCGCAAGGGCGGCGATCGCACGCCGCCGCCATCGGGCAGTGTCGCCGCCAACGAGGACGGCAAATCCTCCAAGGAGATTCTGCCGGCGGCAGAGTAAGCAGGCCGTCAGCCGGCTTCTCAGCCCGCCGGGCGGATACGGTAGACGACGGTGGCGGTCATCACCGCGCCAGCCGGGCCGGCGGCCGAGCCGCTGGTGAAGAGAATGGTGCGTGTCTTGCGGTCGATCCGGGGCGTGTAGACAAGCGCGCCGGGCGCTTCAGCCGTCGCGGAAAGATCGAGCGTCACCGACACCAGATCCAACTGGTCCGGCGCGCAGGCGGCCTCTGCATCGGCGCGGATCGCCTGCATGAGGCGAACGGCGATGGCTTCATCCGCGTGAAGGCTTTCAGTCGTCATGATGGCGGGCCCCTGTCAGTCCTTGGGTCAGTTCTGACGAGGGGCTGTAGCGGGCTTGGAGAGGCTTGAAAAGCCTCGCCCGTGCGTCAGGCTGCGCGGGCAGCCGCTGCGGCGGCGGTCTCGGCATCGTGCGCGATCAGGGCGCCGAGCTGGCCGAGGCCTTCAATTCCGCAGACCTCATGCATCCAGTTGCCGATGGAAGGCAGCAGGCGGCCCATGATTTCGTGATCGATGCCGGCAGTGCGCAATGCGCCAAACATCTGCTCGACAACCCGGCGGCGGCCGCCGGGGGTGAGTTCGATCAGACGGGCAATTTCACCTGTGGGCGCGCCGATCTCAGCGCCGGCCGAGGCGGCAAGCGCGCGGGCCCCGGGAAGGGTGCGGAAAGTGACAGCCGCTAGCGGCGCCCCCTGCCGGTCGGCGCCATTGAGCAGAATGCCCAGCGCCTTGCGGGCGACGGGCTCCTCGAGACCGTTGGTGTTAGCGATGTGCGCTATGAGATCATTTATCATGGCGAAGGCACTCCTAAGATCCAACGGCCCCGTGGAGCCCGCACTAAACGCGCGGTGTGGTTTCCGATTCCTGAATCGAGTGAATCTTTTTGGGTCATTCATCAAGAAAGGGGTTAAGCGGTGTTAGGCCGGGGTAAACAAACCGCGCGCGTTTGTTTACCTATGGCTTGAGGGAGGGGGCTCTGCATGGTCCGGATCGGCATTCTCGGGGCGGCGAAAATTACGCCCAAAGCCCTGATCCCGCAGGTAAAAAAGCGGGCAGACTGCAGCGTGGTGGCAATCGCCGCGCGGGATGGCGCGCGGGCTGGCGCCTTTGCCGGCGCGCACGGCATTCCGGAAGTTGTGGAAAGCTATGAAGCCCTGATCGCGCGGCCGGACATAGACCTCATTTACAACGCCCTGCCCCCGCACCGGCACGCGGACCTGTCGATTGCCGCGCTGGAGGCGGGCAAGCATGTGCTGTGTGAAAAGCCCTTCGCCCTCAATGCGCCGGAAGCCCGGCGGATGGCCGACGCAGCAGAGCGCACCGGCAGGCATCTGATCGAAGCCTTTCACTACCGCTTCCATCCCATGTTCCTCGACATTCTGGAAAAGGTCCGCAGCGGCGCCATTGGCAGGCTGTGCGCGATGAAAGCGGATTTCTCCGTGAGGATTCCCTATGCGGCGGAAGAACTGCGCCACCGGCCGGATCTGGGCGGCGGCGCCCTGATGGACCTTGGCTGTTATCCGCTGCACTGGTTGCGGACAGTCGCTGGCAGCGAGCCACGCCTGATCTCCGCCCGGATGGAAGAAGGGGCCGCAGGTATCGACCTTGTTACCGAAGCTGAACTGGAATTTCCCGGCGGTGTGCCCGCCCGGCTGAGAACCAGCATGAAGCCCGATCAGAAGATCAAGGCATTCCTGGCCATAAAGGGCAGTGAAGGCATCCTGCGCGCCACAAACCCGATCCATCCCAGCCGAGGGAACGCCATCTCGATCCAGCGTGGCAGGGACGTCACCCGTTACTCCGTAGGCGGAGAGACCACATATGACTACCAGCTCGCCCATGTGCTGGATGTCATCGCGGGCCGGGCAACCCCTCTTACCGGCGGGGCGGACGCGGTTGCCAATATGGCGATGATCGACGCGATTTATGAAACGGGCGGACTGAAGCCTCGCGGGACGTGATCAGGCGGTTTCCTGCGCCATCTCGATCCATTCCTCGACTTCCTCTTCCTCCAGCGTTTCGCCAGGGCGCAGCACGCGCGAGCCGGCGGACGTCTGAAGGAACTCCATCGCCAGCTCGAAGATCGTGGCGGCAGACGCATTGGCGAGGTCTTCGCGTGAGGAAATCCCAGCGCCGACGAGCAGCTGCGCGTCATGCACCCGGAGGCCCGGCACTTCGATCATCAGGGTCGCCTGCATCTGCCAGGTCTCGATAGCGTCCACCGTGATGTGACGGACACCAATGATCTCGGCCGCCTCATCGGGATCGCAGATCAGCAGGTCGCCCACCGTCTCTATCCCGGCTCTGGCAAGGTGCACGGCCGTTTTGGGGCCGATGGACGGAGCATCGACCACGGGGGAGTCGAAGGTCAGGGCAGCGCGGTGATGGCGGGCAGAAGCCGGGGCAATGATGGCCGGGGGCGCGGGGTCGTCTTCCTCATCAGTCTCGTCACCGGCGTCTGCCTCATAAGCCTCTTCCAGGTCTTCCTCTTCCTCATAGACGTCCTCGCCCTCATCGTCAGAGGCGTCCAGCTCTGCCTCGTATTCGGGGTCGATTTCGTCTTCGGCGTCGTCCTCAAAGTCTTCTTCGGCGTCAGCTTCGGCCTCTTCGAGGAGGTTTTCCTCTTCGCCCTCGTCAGCATAGGCTTCATCCGCATCGGCCTCTCCGGCCTCCTCCTCGATCACGTCGAGGATCTCTTCTTCCGCCTCAGCGGTGTCCTTGAGCAGGTTTTCAGCCTCTTCCTCGGGCTGGATGCCTTCCGGGTCCCGCTTTGTGCCCAGCGGGGCAATCGGCTCGGCATTCAGTTCCTTCAGCGAAACTCGGCGCACTTCCTTGGCGTGCTGCTCGCGGATCAGCTTGTCATCTTCCGGCAGGGCGCGGATGACTTTTCCGGTCTTCTGGTATTCCTTGTACATCTTCTCGACCGTGGAACGGTCGGCCATGTCTTCGAGCTTCGCCGTGATCCAGCGCAGCGGGATATCCAGCGTTTCGATATAGCCCTGCAGGGTGAGATTGACCTTGGGCGGAGAAACGGCCGCCTCTTCCATCGCCCGTGTCATGATCGCAGCAAAACCGGCGGTGGCATAGGCGATGAGATCCACAATGACGGCGCGCATCGTCTCGTCGAGGCCGGAGGGCGGATCGGCGACGCCCGCATCAATGTCATAATGGTCGATGAAGGTGAAATAATGCGCGTGCGCGCGCAGGGCACCTTCGCGCACCATGTCGGACACGAAGCCGAGCCCATCCGGCACCTTGATATCGGGATACCCCTGCTGGGCGATGCGCGCATCGATTTCCGGGCGCGACTTGGCGATGCTCCACTCCACGGCGCGGTGGATGACGCCTTCTGCCTCGGTCTGGCCGGTATGGAAGGGCTGGATCGGGTCGGCATAGTAATGGCTGAGCACACCGAGCGCCCAGGCCGCGTCGCTCCAGCGTTTACGGCGCAGCAGGTCAACGGCCACCGCATACCATTCGGCCGCCTTGGCCCGCGCCCCGCCCCATTCGCCCTCGCCGACATGCAGAACATGGTTCTTGAAATCCCGGAAGGTGTCGTCGGGGGCCTTGGCCCCCTTCAGAAGCTGCTCATGATGCACCAGCATCAGCGATTTCCACCCTTCCGCTTCCGGCCCCTCGATCAGGGAGAGCGCATCAAACGCAATGAAATGGTGGGTCGAGCGGCAGCGGTGCGCGCGGATAACGCGTTCAAGCAGGGTCATGGTCTCATCCTGAGAGCAGATCAGGACGCTATTGGTGGCTTGAAATGGTGAATGTGCTGTTAACCTTATTTCACCTTCTGCGCTTGGCAGCGGGCGACCCGGCATGATAAATCCTGCCCATCGCAACAGGCGCTGAGCGCGGCCGTCATCCAGGCAACTGGAGAGGCAACCGCGGCGCGACCAGTTCCTGTGCGCGGGGCATCTGTCACCAGGGCCCCACTCCCAGGAACGTTTCAGCCGGGAGTGCCCCTCATGAAGACCATCATCGAACCTTTCCGCATCAAATCGGTCGAGCCGATCCGCATGACCACGCGCGCCGAGCGCGAGCGCCTGCTGGCGGCGGCCGGTTTTAACCTTTTCAAGCTGCATTCGGAGGATGTGATCATTGACCTTCTGACCGACAGCGGCACCTCTGCCATGAGCGCGGCGCAGTGGGGCGCGGTGATGACCGGGGATGAAAGCTATGCCGGGGCGCCGAGTTTCTACCGGTTCGAGGCGGCCGTGAAAGATTTGATGGATTTCCGCCACATCATTCCCGCCCATCAGGGCCGGGCGGCCGAACACCTTCTCTTCACGCTGATCGCCAAGAAGGGCGACCTCATCCCCTCCAACACCCATTTTGACACCACGCGCGGCAATATCGAGGCGATGGGGGCCGAAGCGCTGGATATTCCGATTGCCGAGGGGCGTGTGCCGTCGCTCGATCATCCGTTCAAGGGCAATATGGATCTGGCCGCGCTCGAACGTGTGCTTGCAGAGGAAGGCCACCGCATTCCCGCCGTGATGATGACCATCACCAACAATGCCGGGGGTGGCCAGCCCGTCAGCCTGGAGAATATCCGGGGGGCGGCTGCGCTGGCGAAAGCGCATGGCAAGGCCTTCTATATTGATGGCTGCCGCTTTGCGGAGAATGCGTGGTTCATCAAGCTGCGCGAGGAAGGGCAGAAAGACCGCTCGATTAAGGACATCGTGCGGGATTGTTTTGCTGTGGCCGATGGCATGACAATGAGCGCCAAGAAGGATGCCTTCGCCAATATCGGCGGTTGGCTGACTCTCAACGATGACGGCCTGGCCGAACGCGCCCGCACCCTGCTGATCCAGACCGAGGGCTTCCCCACCTATGGCGGGCTTGCGGGACGCGACCTTGACGCCATTGCCCAGGGCCTCACGGAAATCATCGACGAGGATTACCTGCGCTACCGGGTACGGACGAATTCCTATATCGCCGAAAGACTGGACGCGATGGGTGTGCCGGTGGTGAAGCCTGCGGGCGGGCATGCCGTGTTCATCGATGCGCGCGCTTTCCTGCCGCATATCCCGCCGCTGGAATATCCCGGCCAGGCGCTGACCTGCGCGATGTATGAAACCGGCGGCATCCGCGCCTGCGAGATCGGCACTGTGATATTCGGCCGCAAGCCCGATGGCAGCGAAGCGCCTGCCGCCATGGACCTCGTCCGCCTCGCCATGCCCCGCCGGGTCTACACCCAGAGCCATGCGGACTATGTGGTGGAAGTGCTGGAAGAAGTTGCCGCCGCAAAGGACAAGCTCAAGGGCCTGCGCATCGTGAAAGAGCCGCCGATGATGCGGCATTTCACGGCGGCGTTCGAGCGGCTTTAGGGGGCGCCCGCGCATTTGCGCTTGACCGAAAAATAAGTCTGAACTTATATAAGTTTTGACTTATAAGAAGGACCTCGCCATGAGCCATGATATTGCCGCCGCAATCGGCGCAACATCCCGCATTGTCCGCAAGCGGGAGCGGGAGGGAAAACCGGCGGAAGCGGTGCTCGCCGAGCGGAGCTATCCGACGGATATCGATGACCTCTGGGACGCGCTGACCAATCCCGAGCGGCTGCCGCGCTGGTTCTCCCCGGTCACCGGCGATCTGAAGCTCGGCGGGCGTTATCAGGTGGAGGGCAATGCCGGCGGCACGGTCCTCACCTGCGATCCGCCCAGGAGCTTCACGCTGACTTGGGAATTTGCCGGGAATGTCAGCTGGGTGGAGGTGTACCTGCGCGCCATCTCGGAGGATGAAACGCATCTGCAGCTGGTGCATGAGGCGCATATCGATCCGGAATGGGCCGCCAAGTATGGCCCCGGCGCCACCGGCGTCGGCTGGGATCTCGGCCTGCTTGGCTTGCAGACGCATATCGCAACCGGCTGGGCGAAACCGCCCGAGGCCGACACAGAATGGATGCAGACGGAGGAATATCGCAGCTTTGTCCGCCGCAGCAGCGATGGCTGGCGCGAAGCTTCGGTGGCAGCTGGCAATGACGCCGAAGCGGCACGGCTGGCGGCGGCGAACACGGCCGCCTTCTATCTCGGCGAAGCCCCGCCCGGAGAGAGCTGATGCATGCATTTGATGTTTTGGGCGATCCCGTGCGCCGGCGCATCCTGGAACTGCTGGCTGAGCGCCGGCACGCTTCGGGCGAAGTTGTCGAGGTAATCCAGGCCGAGTTCGGCATTTCCCAAGCAGCCGTGTCCCAGCACCTAAAGGTGCTGAGGGAGAACGGCTTTGCGACGGTCGATGCCGACGGCGCACGGCGCATTTACACGCTGGATGCCACGCCGATGCGGCAGGTGGACGACTGGCTCGGCCACTTCAGAGGCTTCTGGACGCACAAGCTGGAATCGCTCGCCACCGAAGTCAGCCGGGGCAGGAAAAAGAAATCGGACCGGCGAGACGCTTGACGCCCCTTACGGCAAGCCGCAACTCTTCTTCCTGAGCACAAAGCGCCGGGAGGAAACTGATATGGCAGATGACGGCGCACTGACGCCCTTTCCAGGCTTCAAGCGGGGCCGGATTGATGATGAGATCGTCAATCCGGAGCTTTATGCCAGCGAAGAGATCCATGATGTCTATACGCGGCTGAGACGGGAAGATCCGCTTCACTGGACGCAGCCCGAAGGCTTCCGGCCGTTCTGGTCTGTCACCAAACAGGCCGACATTCTGGAGATCGAACGCCAGCATCCGATTTTCATCAACAGCGCGCGGACCTATCTCAGCCCGATTGCCGGGGAGGAGTGGATCAAATCCATGACCGGCGACACGCACCTGTTCCGCACGCTGGTCGATCTGGATGATCCCATCCATATGAAGCTGCGCGCACTCACCCAGGGCTGGTTCATGCCGCCCAATCTGCGCAAGCTGGAAGAGCGCATTGCGGGCCTCGCCAAGGAGCATGTCGATCACATGCAGAGCCTTGGGAGCGAGTGCGATTTCGTCAAGGAAGTGGCGCTCTGGTATCCGCTGCGGGTGATCAATTCGATCCTGGGTATTCCGCGCTCGGATGAGAAATTCATCATGAAGATGACGCAGGAGATCTTCGGGCCGGGCGACCCGGATGTGGCCGCCGAAAGCAGCAATGTTTCCGAGGACGGCGCCTCGATGACCAGCGATCAGGGCGTGGACCTGCTGCAGACGGCGCAGGAACTCTTCGCCTATTTCGGAGCCATCACGGCCGACCGCCGCGCCAACCCGAAGGACGACCTTTCCAGCATCATTGCCAATGGCAAGATTGATGGCGCGCCCATCGGCGAGCGCGAGGCGATGAGCTATTACATCATCGTGGCCACCGCCGGCCATGACACGACGAGTTCGACCGCATCCGGCGGCCTGCTACAGCTGATGCGCCAGCCCGATCAGCTGATGAAGCTGAAGAATGATCTCTCATTGCTGCCCAACGCCGTGGAAGAGATGATCCGCTGGGTGACCCCGGTGAAGCATTTCATGCGCACGGCCACGAAGGATTATGACCTGCGCGGCAAGACCATCCGCAAGGGCGACGGGCTCGCCCTCTTCTACTGGTCTGGTAACCGGGATGAGGAGGTGTTTGATCAGCCCTTCGAATTCCGGGTCGACCGGGACGTGAAGAAGCAGGTGGCCTTCGGGCATGGCGTGCACCTCTGCCTCGGCATGCACCTTGCCCGGATGGAAATCAGGGCCTTGTTTGCGGAGCTTCTGCCGCGCCTCAAATCCATCGAGCTGGCCGGCGAGCCGAAGAACACGCGCGCCAATTTCGTCTCTGGCCTGAAGAGCCTGCCGGTGCGCTTCGAGTTCACCTGATCTCTTGCGCCAAAGAAAAAGCCTTCGCGGAACTCCGCGAAGGCTTTTTTGTGCCTGGAAGGCAGGGCGCGTTTATCTCACCGCGAAATCTGTCGGTTCGGTGCTCTTGCCGCCTTTACCGGTTTCGCCTTTGGGCTGGCCGTGTTTGCCGGGGCCCATGAAGCCGAACATGTGGCCGGCCACCTTGCGGATCTGGATCTCTTCGGAGCCTTCGGTGATCCGGTAGCGGCGGTGGTGGCGGTAGATATGCTCGAACGGCTTGTGGCGGGAATAGCCGATGCCGCCATGCACCTGCATCGCCCGGTCGGCCGCTTCACAGACGAGACGGTTGGCGTAGTAGTTACACATCGACACCTTGTCGGAGAGCTTGATCGCCACTTCCGGCTTCGACATCTGGTCCATTTCCCAGGCCGTCTTGAAGATCAGCAAGCGGAGCATTTCAGCTTGCGTGGCAAGCTCCACCAGCGGGAACTGGATCGCCTGGTTGGTGGCCAGCGCCTTGCCGAAGGGCTTGCGCTCCAGCGCATATTTTACGCTTTCCTGAATGCAGTAGAGCGCCGCGCCGCAGGAGGAGGCTGCCTGGCGGATACGGTTTTCATGCACGAAATGCTGCGCGAGCGCCAGGCCGCCTTCCGGCGGGCCAAACACGGCATCTTCCGGCACCCAGACATCCTTGATGGTCAGACGCGGGTGGTCCGTCGGCATGTTGAAGGTCCACATATACTCTTCAATGATCACGCCGGGATCGCGGGCTGGAATGAGCAGGCAGGTGATGCCCTTGGCGTCGCCATCCTTTCCGCTTGTGCGGCAGAACAGCATGATGTGGGTGGCCACATGCATGCCGGTGATCCACATTTTCTCGCCATTGATAAGCCAGCCATCCTTGCCGTCTTTCTTGTGGCGGACAGCGCGGGTTTCCATATGGGTGGCATCAGAGCCGTGATGGGGCTCCGTCAGGCCGAAGCAGGCAATGAACTTGCCTTCCAGCGCGGCGGTGGCGAGGTGTTTCTGGTCGGGCCGCGCAAAGTCGCGCAGCATCAGGATCTGCGGGAAGTTGCCGACGATGGAGTGTTCGTTCTGCAGGTCATTGTGCAGGCCGAGGCCCTTGCGGGCGAAATGCTCGCGAATGATCGCCATGCCGAGATTGGTGCCGTCCTGGCCGCCAAATTCCTTCGGCAGGGCGTAGCGCAGGTGGCCTGCCTTGTCGGCGCGGCGCTTGGCTTCCTTCAGCAGCTGCTCCCATTCGGGGCGTGGCAGACCGCCATTTTCAAAATCGGTACGCGCCCATTCCCGGCGATGGTCGAAAAAGCGCTCATTGTCGTCCTGGGCCTGGAGTGGCTTGATCTCGTCTTCGATAAATTTGTCCAGCACGACCAGATAGTCGGCGATGTCCTTTGGGATGTTGAAATCCATGGGCGTTTCCTCGGGCTGCGTCAGTATGCACTCACCTTACGCCAGCTCTGGCGCTGGACAATTTGTGCCGCCGGGGCAATGAAGCCCTCAGAATGTGCTGCAGCGCAGCAAATGGAACGATCCGTTCTCCAAAATCCTGAATTCAGCACTCTGAACGCTTGACGAAATGTTCAGCGTTCTTTAGCCTGATAATTAGGCAGCAATGCCCCACCAAAAAAATCGCAGCAACAACCAACCGAACACAGGCAACCTCCCATGCTCCGTTCCGCTATCGCCGCTCTGGCTTTCGCTGGCCTCGCCCTTCCGGCTTTCGCCAGCTACACCTTTGAAACCGCTGAACCTGTCTCTCAGAAGCGCGTCATCGCTGAAAGCGTCGTCTGGACCTGCGATGGCTCCGTCTGCACCGGCGATCTGAAGCGCAAAGCCCCGACCGTGCGCGTCTGCAAGAAGATCGCTAAGGAAGTCGGCGCCGTCACCGCATTCCGCAACACGTCTGCCGAGCTGACCGCTGAAGAACTGGCCGAGTGCAACACCGCCGCCAAGAAATAAGGCTCCCCTCTCCAAGCCTTCCTTCCAAGCCGCCGCGACACACACGCGGCGGCTTTTTTTGCGTTTTGCGGGCATTTCCGAATTCACCGCGATGTTAACTTACATTTGGCGCAAATCGTGATTAGCTTCTCATTGCGCTGGATGGTCCAGGGCAAAAGAACGTGCGTGTTGCACGCCTGAAAGGAGGTGATCCAATGTCGAGTGAGAAACCAGGTGAGGCCGTTGGGTCTGTATCCTATGGTGTCTGGCTGGAGCAGCCTCCAGTCCGCGCCTAGAGATACAGGTTCGGCGCTGAAACGCGCCGCGATCTGACGGGCCCACGGGGCTCACGGGAGCCGCCCTTCGACAGGGCGGCTTCTTTGTTTCTGCAGATGATGAAACAGGTTCGCGATCAGAGTGAATTTGCGCTAACTAGCCGCGTTACGAGGATTCCGGAGTACCCCGACCATGACAGCGCTGACCCACACACCTTCTGGCTGGACCATTGGCGGAAATGGCCCGCTGGCGGTTATGGCGGGTCTCAATGTTCTGGAAGACGAGGGATTGGCGCTGGAAGTTGGCACGGAACTGAAACGCATCTGCAGCGGCCTGGGGCTGCCCTATGTGTTCAAGGCAAGCTTCGACAAGGCAAACCGCTCCTCGATCAAGTCCTATCGCGGCCCTGGTCTCGAGGCGGGCCTCAGAATCCTGGCCAGCGTCAAGGCAAAGCTGGGCGTGCCGGTCGTGACTGACCTGCATGAGCCTTTCCAGGCAGAGCCCGTGGCAGAAGTTGCCGACATCATCCAGCTGCCCGCCTTCCTTGTACGCCAGACCGATCTGGTGATTGCCGTGGCAAAAGCCGCCGCCAAGGAGAAGGCCCTGATCCAAGCCAAGAAGGCCCAGTTCATGGCCCCTTGGGACGCCAAGAACATCCTGACCAAGATTGCCGAAGTGGCGCCGGAAACCGGCGTCATCCTGTGCGAGCGGGGGGTGAGCTTCGGCTACAACAATCTGGTCGTCGACATGCTCTCCATTCCGGAAATGAAAAAGCTTGGCTGCCCGGTGACCATCGATGCGACCCATGCCGTGCAGCTTCCCGGCGCGGACCCCCGCACCGCCGGCGCCTCCACCGGTGGCCGCCGGGATGGGGTATCCATCATCGCCAAATCAGCCGTGGCCGCAGGCGCTGACGGCGTATTCCTGGAGTTCCATACCGACCCGGACAAGGCACTTTGTGATGGCCCCAGCTGCCTGCCGCTGTCGGCCGCCAGTGAGCTGCTGACCACCCTGAAACGAATTCATCAGGCGATAAACGGCTAGTGGGCTGTTGCCTCTAATGAACCCGCCCAGAGTTTCCGTCATCATCATCAACTATAATGGCGGCGCATTCCTGCAGCAGGCAGTCAATTCCCTCGGCCGGCAGACGGTGCGCGATTTCGAGCTGATTGTCTTTGATAATGCGTCAACGGACGGATCTGCCGAAACGCTCGACCTTTCGGGCGTTCCGGCCGGGCGATTGGTGCGTCACCCGGAGAACATCGGATTTGCTGCCGGAAACAACCGCGCCGCTGACCTTGCCACCGGCAAATGGCTAGCGCTTCTGAATCCAGATACTGTTGCCGAGCCCGATTGGCTGGAAAACCTGCTGGCGGCGGCCGATGCTTATCCCGATTGCCGCAACTTCGCCTCAGCCCAATTCGACCTGACTTCTGCCGGTACGCTGGATGGTGTGGGGGACGCCTATCTGGTCTTCGGCATTCCCTGGCGGGGTGGGTTCGGGCGACCGGCAAGCGAGCTTCCCGGGATGGGCTGGTGTTTCAGCGCATGTGGCGCCGCAGCCATGTATGATCTGGCCCTGTTCCGCGAAAATGGTGGCTTTGACGAGCGCTTCTTCTGCTATTGCGAAGATGTCGACCTGGGATTTCGCCTGCAGCTGGCCGGGCATGATTGCCTGTTCGTGAACACGGCAGTTGTTCATCATGCCGGAAGCGGAATAACCGGACGGGCGAGCGCATTTTCCACTTATCACGGAACACGCAACAGGGTGTGGACCTATTTCAAGAACATGCCGCCGGGCCTTCTTCTGATAACACTGCCCGGCCATATCGCCCTGACCCTTTACATCATTGCCAGGAACGCCTTTACCCCGCGTTTCCAGCCAATGTTGCGCGGCCTCATGGACGGCATTGCAGGCGTGCCGCAAATCCGCAGGCCATCTACCTGGAAGCTTCCACGGCACACACTGGAAACTCGCCACCTTCTTTCAAGGATGGCCTGGAACCCATGGCTCATGAGCGCCCGGAAAGCGCATGTCCGAGGTCTGACGAGCAATCCTGCCGATCAGTGATCGCTCACGAGCAGGTGACGCAGATAGTCGCCATATTCGTTCTTGTACCCGGCCGCGAGCTTCTCCACCTGCGCGTCATCAATAAAGCCGCAGCGCCAGGCAACTTCTTCGGGACAAGCAACCTTCAAGCCCTGGCGTTTCTCCAGCGTCTGGACGAATTGCGACGCCTGGATCAGCCCATCAAACGTGCCGGCATCAAGCCAGGCCGTTCCCCGCGGAAGCCGCTTCACATCAAGCTGCCCCTTCTGCAGGTAAAAATCATTGATTGCGGTGATCTCGAGTTCTCCGCGGGCGGAGGGTTTCACCTCACGCGCGATATCAACCACCTGATTGTCATAGAAATAGAGGCCGGTGACCGCCCAGTTGCTCTTCGGCTTTAATGGCTTCTCTTCGATCGAGAGTGCTTTGCCCTGCCGGTCGATCTCCACCACGCCGAACTCGGTTGGGTTTGTCACCTGAAAAGCAAAAACTTCCGCACCAGATTGAAGCCGGCCAGCCGATTCCAGATCTCCGCGCAGGCCCGCGCCGTAGAACATGTTATCGCCCAGCGCCAGAGCGCTGGGGCCGCCTCGCACGAAGTCTGCCCCGATCAGAAAAGCCTCGGCAAGACCACGCGCTTCGGGCTGCTCGGCATAGCTGAAATTCATGCCCCAATCCTCACCAGAGCCGAGAAGCCGCTGATAAGCCGGCAGGGCCTCCGGCATTGAAATGATCAGCATGTCGCGTATCCCGGCCATCATCAATGTGGTGACCGGGTGGAAGATCATCGGCTTGTCATACACGGGCAGAAGCTGTTTCGAAACACCGCGCGTAATTGGGTACAGGCGCGTGCCCTTTCCCCCGGCGAGAATGATCCCTTTCATGCGCTCCAACCTTTCGTTTCTACGAGTTCTTCTACCACATTGCGAGTACTGGACCGCCAGTCCGGAAGCGCAACCCCGTAGACTTCCGCCAAACGGCTGCAATCCAGCCGGGAATTTGCGGGCCGCCGCGTCGGGGTCGGGTACTCAGCAGTTGTGATCCTTTTGACGCGGGCCGACGGGCCGCCTGCGGCCGAACTAACGGCAAATATTTCTTCGGCAAACTCCGCCCAACTCGCTTCACCGGCAGCTGTCATATGAAAGACCCCGGGAATAATCGCCTTCGGATTTCCGGCATATTGCAGCGCAATGGCCCACAAGGCTGCAGCAATGTCGTTCGCACTCGTCGGGTTTCCGCGCTGATCATGCACGACGGCCAGTTCATCACGGCCCTCTGCAACGCGCAGCATGGTCTTGGCAAAATTCTTGCCCCAGGGGCTGTAAACCCAAGCTGTTCGCAAGATGACAGCCTGCGGATTGCTTTGCGCAACGCGTTGCTCCCCCTCCAGCTTGGACTTGCCATACACTCCGATCGGATTGACCGTATCGCTTTCAACATACGGGACAGATTTTTCACCGCTGAAAACATAATCCGTTGACAGATGAAGCATGGGCGCGCCCCGCGCAGCGGCCGCGCCCGCCAGCGCGGCAGCGGCGGCCGCGTTGACAAGCCTGGCCTCTTCCTGCTCGCTTTCCGCCTGATCGACGGCGGTGTATGCGGCGGCATTGATCACCAGATCAGGCGCGACAGCCTCAACCACGCGCGCGATGCTGCCGATATCCCGGATATCGAGTTCGGGCCGGCCAAGGCAGACAGCTTGAATACGATCAACGGGCACCGACGCAGCGAGCGCACGGGCAACCTGCCCGCCCCTGCCCGCCACGAGAACGTTTAATTTGGACATCTTGTACTCTTTAAACAGAATAGACTGCCTGATCAGGCATTTGCTTTTTCTGCAAGTCCGAGCCGCTGCCCTGAATAGACATTGCTCCGGAGGGGCCCCCACCAAGCTTCATTTTCCAAATACCAGGCGATCGTCTTGCGGAGCCCGGAATCGAAATTTTCCTGCGCGCGCCAGCCCAGTTCACCCTCAAGTTTGGTTGCATCAATGGCGTAGCGGTGATCATGACCGGGACGATCGGGGACAAAAGTGATCAGATTGCGGCGAGGCCCCGCAACCGGTCGCACACGGTCGAGTTCATCGCAAATCGCTTCCACAACCTGCAGGTTGGTACGCTCATTCCGGCCACCTACATTATAGGTTTCGCCGGGGCGCCCCTCGGAGGCGATCAGCGCGAGGGCGCGGGCATGGTCTTCGACAAACAGCCAGTCACGAATGTTGTCGCCCTTGCCGTACACCGGCAGTGGCTTCCCTTCGAGGGCATTGAGTGTGACCAGCGGAATGAGCTTTTCTGGAAAATGGTAGGGCCCGTAATTGTTCGAGCAGTTAGACACCACTACCGGCAAGCCATAGGTGCGCTGCCATGCCTTGGCCAGGTGATCAGACGCGGCTTTCGAAGCTGAATAGGGAGAGGACGGGTCGTAAGGCGTCTCTTCGGTGAAAAGACCGTCCTCGCCAAGGGAACCGTACACCTCGTCTGTAGACACATGCAGGAAGCGGAAAGTGTCTTTAGCAGCGCCGGAAAGACCACTCCAATACGCGCGGGCCGCCTCCAGCATACTGTAGGTACCAACGACATTTGTCTCAACGAAGGCCCGAGGTCCGGAAATAGAGCGGTCCACATGACTTTCTGCGGCGAGATGGAGAACCTGCTGCGGCTTTTCCCGAGCCACAATCTCGGCCATCATGGATTGATTGCAAATGTCCTCTACGATCAGCTTTACCCGGCCGGTATCTTGCACTGGAGCGATGCTGCCGCGAGTGGCCGCATAGGTCATCTTATCAATGATAACCACCTCAGCCTGCTGGTCCCTGGCGAGGTAGCGGACCACGGCCGACCCAATGAAACCAGCCCCTCCGGTAACGATGACTTTTTTGCTACTCATTGGCTACCTAACCTTTAAGATGAAGATACCATCGCAAGCTAGAATTACGCGCTTTTGGGGGCAACTAAGAGATGTTTCATGCAGGATTTCCAATGCCCTGAGTTTCAACGCCGGACAACCTCTTCTTACCACTCTCCGATTCGCTTCTACCATTCGTCCTCACATGAACCTGTTTGAAGCGACTGCAGTTTTTGAGAGCCGCAAGGCTGTATGCAATTGCGCGCTGGGACATCATAGGGGCAACGGAAGGCCTGCTCATCAAAAGGGGCAGCCTGCGGGTGCCATTTTGCCGGCAGTAATGGCTTTGGTACGCCACGTCTGTGGGACTTTTCACTTGCACGGGTTGCCAAGTGAGTGGCTGATTAAACAGCATCGACATGCTATCGACCACCGGGAAGTCCGCGCTGGAGGTGTGTATTTTTGCCGTGCATTTTCAACTTGAATCTTATCCCGCGAACTCCGTGCAGACGAGATCACCGCGTTGGTCTAGACTTTATCAGGGCTGAGGCGAACAGGATGGCGAGATGCTGGGTAGCAATCTGAGTATAGAAGAGAGGCCTGCCTCTGGGAGCGCATGGCTTCGCGTGTTTTTGGGCCTGGTACTGGTCGCTGCCGCAGGCATAACGCTGTTTGGAATACTGCGGATTGAAGCCCTGCCTTCCCGTCCCTGGCACCCTACAGAACTGGCGGCGGTGGCTTTGGCTTGCGCCCTGCCAGCCGCCATTTTGATTGTGTCGGCGTTTACATCCTTCTGGCGCCCTGCAGTCGTGATTGCGATTATGGCAACCGCATTTCTGACGTATGGACCGGTCGCGCTCGCAGTTTTGCTGTTCCACGCGATCGGCGCAATCGCGATCGGCAACGTACTCTATCGCATCAAACTCGACAGCACAGAATCCGCCCTGCTCGCTTTTGTGCTCGGTTTCGGCACACTGGGTGTGGTGATCGGCTACACCGCAACCATACGCCTGCATTTCGACTTCGTATACGGCGCAATCCTGTTAGGCGCTATTCTGATTGCCCGCAAATCCCTGGTCAACTTGGGAAAGCAAACAATACCCCCCTTGTTGGTGCGATCTCGAAACTCCACCCCAGTAGACATTCTGACCCGGCTGTCCATTTCGGTGGCTGTATTTGTGGCGCTCCTTCTGATGCTTTACGCGTCGGCGCGCGAGTCCGGCTTCGACGCGCTGACGACCCACTTCTACATGATCGATCAGCTCAAGACGAAAGGTCAGTTCCCCTTCGATATTGGGATTTCGCCCTTTGTCCTGATGCCGAAAACAGGGATATGGAGTCTGTCGGTGACCCATATTCTTGGCGGAGAGTTTGCCCTGCGCGCCATGCACGCCAGCCTCTTCCTGGTTAGTATGGGGCTGATCGCAGGCCGCACGGCGCCTCAGATGGGTGCCGGCCCGTCGGCGCTCATGATCGCCGGCTTCCTATCAGCGCCAGTAGTCTACTGGGTGTCTTCCCAGCTGTTTGAAGAAAGCGTAACGACATTGTTCGTTACGGCTGCGGCCGTGTTCTTCCTGCGCGGGGACGCCAGCGACAAGCCGCTACAGATGGACGCGCTGGCGCTTGCCTGCCTGGGAATGGCGGTGAGTTCCAAGCCGCAGGCCCTGTTTTTCGGCACGCTTGGCGCAGTGATAGTCCTGCGCCGGCTGATCATTTCAGGATTTTCGCCCGCCAGCTTTCCGGGTATTGCGGGCGGAGGGGTGTTGTTCCTCGTATTGGCATGCGGCCCTTACTTGCGCGCATTTCTGCAGACAGGAAATCCCTTCCACCCCTTCACGCCTAGCTCAACTGTAGACGCCCGCTGGGAACATCCGCTTACGGCGCAAACCCCCTATGATATGATGTTCAACACCTCCCTGCATATGGAGGCCTGGCCGGGCGGGTTTGCCTTCCAATTCCTTATGCTGCTTGCTGCCGGGACATTAGCGCTCTTGATCGGGCGCTGGCGGTCTGTATCGAGCCTCGCGCTGGTCGCGCTCGTTTTCTGCGCGGTCCTGGCATTGCAAACGGTGTATGCCCGCTACCAGCTTTATGCTTTCCCTCTGCTGATGATGTCTCTAGCCGCGCTGTATCCACAGCTTATCCAGTGGGTGCGTATCGGACTGGGCGCTTTCCTGTTTGCCATCGTGCCGCTCAATCTGAGCTTCTGGCAGAGTGTCCATGTGCCGACCTTCCAGCTGCGCCAACTACTGGACCCGGCTCAATCGCCCGATGTGCCGGGTGAACGGGTCGCCTTCGACCTGCTGAATTCGCTCCATGGAGCCAATACTTCTGTCTATGTTGCAAGCTCGTCGAGATATGCTGGAGGCCTCGAAGGAACTCCGCATTCTAGATCAAGGATAGCACAGCAGATTCATTCTGCGCAGGACTTCAATTCACTAGCAGCGGCCCTGCGACAGGGGAGGATCACGCACGTCGTGCTAACAGGCGAGCCCATCAACCCCCTTATTCTAGAATTCTGCGAAATGGTCTGCAGCAGTTTTCCGGATCTTCCGAGAGATGTGAAGGTCTTTGCAGTTGACGCTAACCGGGTTGGTCTTTTTGCTGACCGAATAGATGCATTCGAGCTTCTGGGCTTACCTGACCCAACGAAGAAAACGGCCTCCACTGAATTTTCATTGATCGAAGGTTGGTCAAAAGAAGTTTGGGGATGGTGGAGTACCGCTGACTCTTCAACCATAAAACTCGGAACCGGATTTACAGGCGCAGAAAAGCTGGTGCTGGAAGTAAAACCCTTCCGTCCCCCAGAGTCCCCACCTCTGACGGTATCGCTTCATTTAGATGGTCTGCATCTTGGCGATTGGACGTTCCAGAATGTTCCCATTGGCCAATCTGAAATCCGCGAAGCCTTGCTCCCCAACCCGCTCGCGGAAGACGCCCCCAAAATACTAACATTCTCCTATAATTCGACCATGACTCCAGACGAAGTGCTTGGAAATGGAGACAATAGATCACTTGCGATCGGTCTGGTTTCGGTGTCCCGATGATCGCTAAACTCCTTGAAACCGGATGGCTGAAGACCTTTCGTCAGTTTGTTATTTTTGTAGTAGGCGGAGGGGCCTCAGCAGTAGTTGATGTTATCGTCACATGGATGATGCTTACAGCAAATGCCAACGATGCCCTCGCTGTTACAGTCGGCTTTATCTCCGGTGTGGCGCTAAACTTCATTTACCACACGCGCGTGACGTTCAGTGCACGCTTCACGGTAGGCTCAGCTACCCGCTTTTTGACCGTTCTATTGTTCAATTACGTGCTCACGCTTACAATCGTCTTTATACTGAAAAATACGATGGGAGTAGAAACATTGATAGGTAAAATTATCAGCTTGCCGGTGATAGCGGTTAGTGGCTACATCGCCTCCCGCTTTTGGATCTTCAAAGACAACTCGACAAAGGAGTTGCACTGATGAGCGACATACAAATTCGGCCAACTCAGACTGATACAGCCTCACTGAACGCTCACCTCCAGCTATTTCGGAACTGTTTTCCTGATGCCAGGATTTACACGATCGAATACCTTGAATGGCTGTACAAAGATAATCCGGCAGGATCGGTCGTCGGCTATGACGCTTGGGATGGGGACACGCTGGCAGCAACATATGTCACCATACCTGCTCCCATTGTTCAGCCAGAGGGTGAGCGGCGAGCACTATTATCTCTAAACACAGCTACGCATGAAAACTACAGAGGCAAAGGGCTGTTCACTCGTCTGGCCGAAGGAACTTATAAGCTGGCGCAGCAGGATGGTTATGAAGTCGTTTTTGGTGTCGCAAATGCAAATAGTGTTGGCGGATTTACTCGCAAACTAGGCTTTCAGGATGTTTGTGGGCTTTCTGCGCGGATCGGCTGCGGAAAAATTGGTGTATCGTCCGAGATTGACCAATCCGGCCTCGAATTTTGTCGTTTCTGGGATCGCTCTCTCTTAGAATGGCGGATACGCAACCCTTCCAACCCCCTTTCAATTTCCATGTCGGAAAAGGGAATAACGGCCGTTGGAGCAACGCATGTTATGCTTGTACGGGCTTTTGCCTTTATTCCCTCAAACCTTCTCAAGAGCCCCCTAAAAATTGAGAGTTCACGACTCCAAATTTGGCGCCCCATCAACATTGCACTTGGACTATGGGGAGGGCAATCAGTACGTGGCCTGAATATAGAATTGCCACGCCAATTACGCCCGTCCCCGCTTCGCTTGATTTATCGAGACCTGAAAGACCAAGACAGAAAAATTGATCCAGCAAGATGCAACATGACGTTTATTGATTTTGATGGCTTTTAGAGAACTTTAGAAATTCCCTGCAAGCCCGCCAAAATTTCACCTACATGGTCATCAAACCGGACGGCAGACCTACGCTCATAAAGCACCTTTCCGGCGACAGGCCTGCTAGGTGCAGACGAGGCCGATAGCGGTTGCCAAAAAATCTTTCTACGTAATATCAGTGTAATGATCATCCCTGGCGACAGCCCGATAAAGGATACTGTTTGTGATGGGTGAAATAGAATTCCCCGGAGGGCCGCAAGGCCCTCCTTAAAACTCACTCGCCTGCTGAAAATCTCGCCATTTACTTTTAGCGGCGCCATAACGCGGAACGGCCAAAGCCCGGAACTCGGCGCCCTGTAATAGGGAAATGCCAGCGAACGATCTTCTACGTTGAACCTGCGAGCAAGTGCGCGTCCCAATAGATGGGCCGCATCATGGTCTGGGTGCCCACCCTCCCAAGCATGAGTAAGAATTCGTCGGGGAGGGCCGCGCTGACCTATAAGACTAAGAAGTGCCTGATAAGCCTTGGCGATTGATGCGCCGAGGCGGTCAGCCTGTATGCTGTGCTCGATGCCAATCCAGACAATGTGGTGATGGCCGGCAGCGGCTATGCTGCGCTCTGCCTCCTTCTGGCGAACCTTATGAGACGCTAATCCCTCACCGCTCCCATTGGTAAGATATACAATGACGGCTGGCTGAGCGGAATTATCCATAAGGAAGGGATACACGAACAATTCATCGTCGGGGTGAGCAAGAAGAAAGAGGTCGTAAGACATTGGTCGTGCCCCAGCCCTCACTTAGCTTCGGTGCTCTCGGCCACGTGAATATCCGTAAAAGGCCGAATTGCCTTCCGGGGGCGGTTCAGGAGGGTTCTGTGGATCGGGCGGGTGGGGACACTGGCGATGTCAGCGGCAAAGAACGACAGAAGCAGCTGGAACCCGATCATCACCGGCAATACGGCGAGCATGACCGTCCCGGTGGGCGTCGCCGTCCCGGCCATGGCGTGGGACGCCCAAGCAACGCTGCCGAACACCAAGCCGAACACAAGCAGCGCGATGCCCGCGATCAGGCAGAAGGACGCAAAGGAAAATCCCCGCAGGAAGTAGGAATAGAGAATCCGCTTCCAGGTGTTGGCGATGTTGCGCCAGCCGAACGTAAACAGCGCGCTTCCCACCTTCAGATGGCTCTCCTCATCGCCATAAAAGGCATACATCGGAATATCCGCCACCACGGCGCGCACGGTTCCCAAGCGGAAGAGAAGGTCGCTTTCGAAGAAATAGCGCTGCGCAATCTTCTCGAAGGGCAAAGTGTCGACGACACGGGCGTGAATGGCAGTAAACCCATTCGTGGGGTCCAGCATGTCCCAATAGCCGGAGGACAGCTTGGTCAGGAAAGAGAGCCCCGCATTCCCCACGACGCGGACAAAGGGCATGCCCTCCAGCGCTTCGGGCGTGTAGAAGCGGTTCCCCTTTGTGTAATCCGCCTCGCCCGAGACGATGGGTGCGATGAGCTGCGGGATCAGCGCACCATCCATCTGGCCATCGCCGTCGAGCTTGACGAGAATGTCCATCCCGTCCTCCAGCCCAGCGCGATAGCCCAGCATGACCGCGCCTCCAACGCCGGTATTCTTCAGGTTGCGCACGACCTTGACGCGGGGATCCCTGTTATTGGCTTCGACAAAATCACCCGAATTGTCTGGGCATTTGTCGTCAGCAACATAAATCGTTGTGACCTCTGGCCCAATACGCTCAATGACGCCCAAAATGTGAGCGGTGACCTTGTACGACGGAATTACAACGCCAATGCGCACGGGCGGTGTCAAAGGTTGGCTCATCCTGCAGTCCCCGCTGCTATTGCACCTGATAGTTGCGTCCCTTGCAGGTGGCAAGCTAAACGCCGCTCATTCGCCTGCGATCCTGATCATTTCCCGGACCCGCTCCAAGGCGGCTGCCTGGGAGTAGTTGGCATCGACGAAGGCCGCACCGGCAGCCGAGAGGCTTTTCCACTCTGCATCATCGGTGAGCATGCGGATGATCGCTTCGGCCATCCCCGCAGCATCTGCCGCGATAGCGACTTCCCTGCCGTCTTCGACACCCATGCCTTCGGCCGCAACCGGCGTGCACACGACCGGTACTCCATTGCTGATCGACGAGATGACTTTGCCCTTGATGCCGGCGCCGAAGCGCAGCGGGGCAACGGTCAGCCGCGCGCGATCCAGCTCAGGCTCGAGTTCGGGAACCCAGCCGACGAGCTGGACACCGTTTTTGCCATCAAACGCATAGAAGCTGTCAGGGGCGTCAGGGCCGATGATCCTGAGGGTCGCAGACGGCACGGCGCTACGCACCAGAGGCCAGATATCCGCGACGAGCCAGTTGACCGCATCGACATTGGGCGGGTGGCGGAAACCGCCGATGAACAGCACCCGGTCGCGGCCCTTCAGGTCTGCTGGTTGCTTGCGCGCTTCGGCAACCCAAGGGAAAACGAACACCTTGGCCGAGGGCGCTTCCCGGCTGAGAATTTCCTGCTCCACGGTGGAGTGCACAATCACGAGGTCGCTGGATGTGGCCGCGCCCAGCTCCGCCACTTTCGTGCGCTCGCTATGGCGGAGCCGCTCGGCATCGCCAGATATTTCCGCCTCCCGGGCCTCCCTCAGGAAGTGAAGGTCGACCGTGTTGAAAATGACCCTGGCATGCGGGGCAAGGCGGCGTACGGCGGTCAGATGCTTGGCGGCAACCGACACACGCGAGATCAGCACGATGTCAAACTCGGCGCCACGCCGCGTCAGCACGTCTTCAACGCTCCGATAATAGGGCCAGTAGATCGCCTCCATGCCTTCCTGCTGCAGGGTGGGCGTCGCGTCTGCGAGGTAGGCGAAGTTGTCCTCGGGGACAAAACTGACGCGCCAACCATCTTTCTGGAACGCCCGCAGCATCTCCATCATCACGAGGGAGCCAGCATCCTTGTCCGGCGTGGGCGTCACCGAATCGATAACGAGTATCCGCTTACGGATCTTGCGCTCACATTCCTGCTCGGGCTTCACGCCGTTTGGCAGGTGTGTCTCCAAGGTCTCCTTCCAGCGCTCGAAGAAACGCTGACCATTGGCCACCTGATACTGCTTTACGCCCTTGCTGGTGTCCGTGCCCGAACTGACGCCCTCGAAATGCACCAGGGTCGAGCGGGGCTGATAGAGTACCTTGCGACCCGCTTCCCGCACGCGGAAAGCGAGATCCGTATCTTCATAATAGGCAACATCATACGTCTCGGCGTCAAACCCGCCAAGCTGGGCCCAAAGGTCTGCCGGCACCGCGATCGACGCCCCCGATACGTAGTCCACCTCGCGCGCATAGCTATAGGCGGGATCGCGCGGATCCTGCCCGCGGCCATAATTCCAGGCGGATCCATCCTGCCAGACGAGGCCTCCTGCTTCCTGCAACTTGCCGTCCGGAAACAGAAGGCGGGAGCCGACGAAGCCGACATCAGGATCAGAATCGATGGACCGTACAAGCCCGTCAAGCCAGCCAGGCAAGGCGACGGTGTCATTGTTCAGAAGGACGATCACGCGCCCTTTTGCCTGCTTCGCTGCCGCGTTGCAGTTGCGCAGGAAGCCAAGATTTTTCTCATGCCGCACGAGCCTGACCCGCGGAAGATCGCCATCCCTGAGCGTGCGCGTCTGGTCGCTGGACCCGTCATCGGCCAGCAGGATTTCATACGTGTACTGCGTGCGCTGGGCATAGATCGACGCGATGGCCGACAGCGTGAACGGCAACTGGTTATAAACCGGGACGATAATGGTGGCATCCGGCTGGCCGGTCACTAGCCCCAGCTTGTTGCAAGCTTTCTTGCATCGCTCGATCCATTCAGCGGCCTGCGCGTCCTCCAGGACAACCTTTGGCTTTTCGCCCGATGCCGGGTCGTAGGGCAGCGGAAAAGTTTGACAGTGAGTCCGCCACGCATGCGCAAGGCCGGGTTCGCCGGTCTCGGCCTCTATGAAGCGGGCGACCGGTTCGGCGTCAAAGACTGCCTGAGGCGCGGCCGGTGCGGCTCTGGGCGGGACCAATTCGGGCACTGGCGTCTGAGGCGAGTCGCTGGGCGGTGCCTGCACAGGCTCAGGGGCGGTTGTTCCCCCTGGCAAGGCAACCGCCGTGCGGCCGGAAAGCGTCAACAGCACGTTTCGCACAGCGTGGGAGACGCCCGGCATCTTCGAGCCAAGCGCCCTCAGGGGACGGGTTGCGCGCCATGTGGTGCTGGACAGGACGGCATGGTGCTGCAGGGACAGGGCGTCCAGTGCAACGGTCCGCTGGCGGACGAGTTGGCGATGGCGCTGAAGGTCTGCCTCAAGATCATTGATCACGTTCTGGGCATGCGACAGCTGGGCGAATATCTCGCTTTCGCGCGCTTTTATGGCGCCCTCATAGCCCGTGACGGTTTTGGCCTGAAGGTCTCCGGCGACGGCAAGCTTGTGCTGGGCTGAGCGAACCTGCTGTTCCAGAGCGAGGGTTTCTGCCTTGGCCGCCCTGAGCTGGGCTTCATGTGTGCGACGAGTCTCTAGCAGCTGCTTTTCCAGTGCGAGCGCCGCGGCCCTGGCCGTCTCAAGTTGAGCCTGAAGCGCACGCTGGGCGTCTTCCAGCCGTTTTTCCTGGCCGGCTGCCGTTTCAAGATCGGCCTGGAGGGCCGCGATCCTGTCGGCGCCCTCAGATCGCAGCTTTTCCAGAGAGAGGATCTGCGCCTTGCCGGAGGCAAGCTCTGCCTCATATCTGCTCACCGCGTCCAGCAGGCGGGCTTCAAGCGCTGCGATTTCTTCCTGATGCGCGGCCTTGGCCTCGGCGGCGCGTGTGTTCATGTCGGCCAGAATGGGGCCGAACCATTTGCGCTGGGCGGTGTATTCTTCGGTCGCGCGATCAAGATATGCCTGATCTACCGGCTCTCCCCGCGCCATGGCCTCAAACCATGTATAGGCGCCGCTGGCCCAGTCGGGCACGGCCCGCGCAGCGCGCGCGGCCTGTTCGGCAGAGCGGTGATGGACGAGCTCTGGCTTCAGCGCCCGCTCGATCTGCAATTCGGCTTCCGGGTCACGCCGCTCCAGGATGATGCCAAGAGAATCCTCGATCCGGTCCAGGCTTGCCCGCCAGTCGGACATCAGATCATCCATCAGGACGAAAGCTCTCGGGCCATTGCGCGTGGCCCGCTCGGCGGCGAGCTGGTAGGACAGCCAGATCAGGCAGGAGCGGTTCACCGGCATGCCATTGCGCTTTGCAAGGGAGGCCGCCACGTCCAGCGGATGGCGTACACAGATGATCGGCAGAGGCTGAAGGCCGTTGGCTTTCAGCGCCGTGGCCCAGAGCTCGGTCAGCACCGTGATGCGGGGGTCCTTGATAACGATGGAGCGATCGCGGGGAAATTCCGACGCGATCAGGCGCGTGGCCTCGGGAATAAATCTGGAGAACAGCGCGCTGCGGCCGCGATGGGCGTCAAACGCAAACGGGTCGTCCCAGGCCGAACCCAACTCGGCGAGGATGCGGTCATTGAATTCGGCAATTGGCCGGGATTCCCAGAAACCCTCGGTGTTGTCTGCGGCCGCGTCCATCAGCGTGGCGGGCAAGGCGTAGCCGCTGAGCGAGAGAACACGGGTGAGCGCCGAGGTGCCGCTGCGGTGCATCCCCAGCACCATCAGCGCGACCGGGTTCGTATTGGTGGGCGCCGTCAGCCCCTGCGAGGCCGTTTCGGTGACCTCCTGAGGCTGCATCGGAACTGACCGGGACGTTTCCTGGGCCATACTTAACCAACTTTCTGCGGGTTATCAGACTTCTAGCAAGGGCAACGGCACTTAAAACATGAAACTCTCCATGCAAAGTAAATCTGCCGCAGGAATCTTGCCACTTATCGTTGCGCGTAGAGGATGAAGAGGCCGTCCATATTGTTGCCCATATAGCCCCGGTCCGTGTCCGCGACAAAAACCATCTCGGCGCGCGCAAACCCGGCTGCTTCTGTGCGGGGGACAATATCCCAACCGGGGATCTCAAACACCAGAACGCCTTCGCCGGGACGGACAGGGTCTCCGTGATATTCCGGCTCCATGAGATGCTTGACCTCACCGTCTTCCAGTATCGCGCGCCGGATGGGCACATCCTGGCCGCAGGCAAACGGGAAGGTCGCAATCATCGCTCCGCCCGGCCGCAGAATGCGCGCCGTCTCGGAGAGAACCCTGTCCAGATCCGGCACATGCTCCAGCACATCGGCCGACAGCACAGCGTCCATCGTTGCGTCCTCAAACGGCATGTTCATCGCGTCGACATGCGGAATGGGCGCGATCTGCGCCTGCACCTCAGGATCGGGCGCATATTCAGAGCAGATGGCCTTCGGGTAGAGTTCCTTCAGCATCCGGGCGAAGGGGGTGAGGCCCTCCAGGCAGAGCACGTCTGCGTCCGGGTTCATCCCAGTCGCTTCATCCGCAAGGTCGAGCAGGGCGAAGGCGCGCATCGGCGCCTCGAAGGCGCGGATGTCTTCGCGGTAATTGGTGCCGTAAATCGTAACCGGCACCTCACCATAGCGGCTGAGGGTCACCGTTCCCCGCTCGCGCACCAGCGCGGCAGACGCATGAACATGGTCACTGTTGAGCGTTTCGGGCCGGCTGCCCAGCATTGCCCGGAATGATTCCAGCGACTGCATGCGGCTTTCAAATCGGGTCAAAGATCATTCTCCAAACTGCGCGCGCCATCATCTGGCGGTGGTTCATCCAGCCCCTCGGATTCAAGGTGCGTTATAAGCGCAGCGACATGCATGTCCACGCCCGCCGTGGCACTCGTGATGTATTCGATCACCATGTAGCGCGTTCCCGCCGGCCGCTTCTGATAGGCGTTCACGATATCGTTCTGCCAGATGCGTGCCCTTGCGAATGCCCTGAAATTATTGAAGAAACCGGCTCGGGAGGCGGCATCGAAGAAGCTGTCCCCGTAGACCAGGACGGGCTCAAACAGGTCTGTGGTATCTGAAGTGGCTTCGCCCTGCCACTCAATGCCGTCTTCTCCGTTCTTGTACGCAAAACTGGTCGCCGGGGTGAGCGCTTCAACGCCTACCGAGACCTCTGTCGGGGGGCGGAACAATGGCAATGCCCTGCCCTGGCCGCCGGTGAAGGTAGCAAGGTCCACGGTCTTGAATTCAAACCGTCCGGCAATATCGGGCCGGCCACTTTCGGCGCCGATGGCGTCGATGATTGCCTGAACGGTCAGCCCGCCGGCCGGATCGGTCCAATGGAAGTCGGTCTGGTGGAAGATCTTCAGCCCGTCCGCCTTTGCCTGCAACAGGATGGGCCGGGAATCGATGAGGTTGATCCGCCCGTCCGCCAGCGCCTCATCCATATAGGCATTGTAGAATTCAAAGTTTTTTGCGTGCGCTGCCGAATTAGGCAGGTATTCGGGGTAATAGGCATGCTTGAGGGCAACGGGCGCCAGATAGAGCGTGATGCCGCGCGCTTCGAGCAACTCCGTCAGCCGGGCCATCCGGCCGATCATCTCCGCGCGCAACTCCGGCGGGATGCGGTCAAGGGAGGGCGTCTCCCGGTCAATGACGGTGCGGTAGTAAAGCCAGTCCCCCGGACCGATATGAACCTGATCGGACTCGCGGAAGACGGAGTAGAGGATCTGCGTATAGGTGCGCACCCAGAGCGGGCGGGTGGCGAAATTGTCGGAGAACCAGGTGTTCAATTGCTGCGTGTAACCCAGGAAACCCGGCTTCTCTGCGCCGAAATAGTCCTCAACCTTGGGCCATTCCGCCAGTTTGCGGTACTCTTCAAGCGGCGCAATCGATGGAAAACGGCTGACCGCGGTCATCGCCGGCATCAGCAGGAGCCCCATGAAGAGGATGATGGGAGCCAGGGGAACAAGTCGTTTCAACACGTGGGTTCCTCCGCCTCAGAACTGGAAATAGATGAAGGGGTTGAACCCTTTGGCCGACAGGACCGCGACAGACAGCGTGATAAGTGCCAGCCCTGTCAGGCCCCCGGCAACGCCCCAGCCTGCCTGCACCCGCTCACGCACCCGCCATGTTTCGGAGGGAAGCCAGGCAAACAGCAGGCCGATGGCAAACACCGTCACCATGTAAGGCGTCACATAGTACTGCCATCCGACCAGCGACGTACCGCTGGTATCCAGCAGCAGCATCTTGGCCATCATGGCCTGTGCCTGGGCAAAATCGGCCGACCGGAACAGCACCCAGCCGAAAATGACCAGAACGGTGGTCAGAACCACGCCGAAGAGGCCCGCAGGCTCGACATTGGCGGTCCGCTTCAGAACCCGCTCGATCGCCAGTAGGAGGCCATGGAACGCCCCCCAGGCAAGGAAGGTCAGCGCCGCGCCATGCCACAGGCCGCAGAGCAGGAACACGGTCGCCAGATTGGCGACGGTACGCACCGTCCCATGCCGGTTACCGCCCAGCGGGATATAGAGATAATCCCGGAACCAGCGCGAAAGCGTCATGTGCCAGCGGCGCCAGAATTCGGTGATCGAATGGGCCCGGTATGGCTGGCGGAAGTTTTCCGGAAAGGCGAAGCCGACCATCAGGCCAATACCGATGGCCATATCGGAATACCCTGAAAAGTCGAAGAATATCTGCAGGAAGTAACCGATATTGGCAAACCAGGCCATGAACACGGTCACATCGGCAGGCGACAACGCATAAATGGTGTCGACGTGAAAGCCGATGGGATCTGCAATCAGCATCTTCTTGGCAAGGCCGATGCCGAAAAAGAACAGGCCTGCATTGAGGCCGGCAACCGTGATGCGTGATTCGTGGAGGTTGCGCCGGATTTCGGCAAAACGGACGATCGGCCCGGCCACCAGCTGAGGAAACATCATCATATAGGCCGCGAAGGTCATCAGATCCTCCTCGGCGTCGTGCTCCCCGCGGTAAACATCGATCAGGTACGACATGGCCTGGAAGGTGTAGAAAGATATGCCCACGGGCAGGAATAGGTCGAGGATCGGCACATCCATCGACAGGAAAGGCTTGAAAAAATAGGCTTCCGTCAGCGCGAAGAGGAAATCGATATATTTGAAAACGATCAGCGGAATGAGGTTGATCACCACCGCAAGGATCAGCCAGCCCCGCCGGCCGCCCGGCTTGATGACGTGGCGCGCAAACGCCCAGTTGAACAGCACCGAACCGACCAGGATCAGCGTATAGATTCCCCCGCCCAGCACATAGAAAGCCAGGCTGAAGATAACGATGTTTAGATTGCGGACGCGGACACCGAGGCGATAGGTCAGGAAAGCTGAAATCAGGAACGCCGGCAGGAATCCAAACAGAAAAATTGCCGAACTGAAAACCATGACCGCTCCCCGCCGTTCGGCTACCGAAGACAGCGTTAAAGAAACGCCCCGGCCATTGCAATCAGACGCGCCATCTTAAATCGGAGACTGGACGCGTATGGAGAAAGGCACTGGCCATACTCTAAGGTTGGGTCTAGCGAACATCCTTGGGGGTGTGCTTAAAGGCCGTTGGAGTAATCCTTGATGGATGCGCCAGGGGTCTTTCAGTAACTGCGGAAAGAGCATCATGAGCACTGTCTGGTCCGATTACGGTGACCTACTTGATCGCTGGAGAGTCTGGTGGATCATGGGGATGCAGGACGTCCGGCTGCGGTATCGCCGCTCCGTCCTCGGCCCTTTCTGGATAAGCATGTCACTGGCCGCCATGGTCATCGGCATTTCGCTTATGTACAGCCAGATTTTCGATATCGGCTTCACCACCTATCTCGCCTACCTGGCCTGTGGATTTCTTTGCTGGAACTTTATCTCCGCCATGGTCATTGAAGGCGGCCAGGTCTTGGTGGACGCTGAGCAGATCCTGAAAACCGCCAGCCTGTCGATCCCCGTCCTGGTGGCGCGGATGGTCCAGCGCAATGTCACGATTTTCATGCACAACCTGCTCGTGATCGCGGTGGTTCTGATGTTTGCCGGCATCCGGCCCGAACCCGCCCTTCTGTTCCTGCCGGTCGGCCTGCTGATCGTCATTCTGGCGGGCTTTGGCTTTGCCACGATCCTCGGTCCGCTTTGCCTGCGCTTCCGCGATGCCGGGCAGCTGGTCACCAGCTTCACGCAGATCCTGTTCTTTGTAACGCCGATCCTGTGGATGCCCTCTCAGGGCCGCCTTGATTCGGTCTGGATCGACATCAACCCGGTCTATCACCTGATCGAAATGATCCGCTCACCGCTGCTGGGGGAGATGCCGGCCTTGAAAAACATACTGTTTGCGCTGGGCACAACAGCCGCCGCGCTGGTTGCAGGCTGGGCCAGCGTGGCCTACGCCCGCCGGAAGATATACATCTGGCTTTGATAGTACGGCCCGGGACGATGCCGGCCCAGAGCCACCGCGAGGAAACTGCTTGATGGCGCGTGTAGAGTTGAAAAATCTCAGCTTCGATTATCCGGTGCTCGATGTGGCAGACCGGTCGATCAAGTTGACCTTGGCCAAGCGGGTGCAGCGCGGCGGCTCGGGCCGGTTGCTGGTGCATGCGCTGCGCAACATAAATCTCACCTTCGAAGCGGGCGAGCGCATTGGCCTCATCGGCTCCAACGGATCGGGCAAATCAACCCTGTTGCGGCTCATCGGGGGCCTTGCATTCCCAACCAGCGGGGAGCTGATCACCGAAGGCAAGGTCACAACCATTCTCGACAAGTCGATGGGCATCAATCCGGAGTTTTCCGGCGCCGAAAATATCGAGCTGCCGATGCGGATGATGGGCGCCGACACGGCCATGGTTGCAGCCGCGCGGGAAGACATCCGCGCCTTCGCCGAGCTTGGCGACTTCTTTGACCTGCCGGTCCGGCGCTATTCGGATGGCATGCGCGCGCGTCTCGCCTTCGGGCTGGCCACGTCCATGCCAACGGACATCCTCGTACTGGATGAATGGCTGAGCGCAGGCGACGCCAATTTCGTTCACAAGGCCGAGACGCGCCTCACCGAGTTTCTCGAAAAGATCAAGATCGTCGTGCTGGCCAGCCACTCGCTCGATCTCCTCGAGACCGTCTGCACCCGTGTCGTCTGGATCGAGAATGGCGAGATCGTCAATAGTGGCCCACCCGGCGCGATCATTTCGGCATATTTGAAATGGGTGGAAAGCGGTTTCGGCATGAAGGAAAAGAAAGCACCGCTCGTTTCCGTCGCAGCAGGGGAATAGGGCCATCGCCACCGCCTACTTCACGATTTGCGCCCGCAACTACCTGGCTTACGCGCTGAGCCTCGGTGAAAGCCTGCGAAAGAATGGCGCAAATCCACCCTTTTTCATCTGCCTGGCAGACGATGAGACTGGCACGGATGATCTGGGCGACATGATCGTGCCCTTATCACGCCTGCCGCTGCCCCGTCTTGACGAGATGCGCTTTCGCTACTCGGTTATGGAGTTCGCCACCGCGATCAAGCCCGCCTGCTTCCTGCATTTCCTTGAGGAACGCGGCTTCGATGCGGCAATCTATCTTGATCCGGACATTTCCGTTTTCGCGCCCCTGTCAGAGGTGGAGGCAGCCCTGGCCTCCGGCGCGAGCTGTGTGCTGACCCCGCATATTCTCGCGCCCCTGAGCGACGACGCTCGCCCGAATGATCTCGACATCATGCGCAGCGGTGTTTTCAATCTCGGTTTCGGCGCGTTTGCCAGAACACCCGAAGCATCGGCTTTCCTCGGCTGGTGGGGCCGTCATCTGGAAACCGATTGCCTGGATGATCTGGAGAACGGCCTGTTCGTTGATCAGAAGTTCATGGATTTTGCGCCAGCTTTCCTCTCTGGGCTACATATCTTGCGAAACCCGGGATACAATGTCGCCTACTGGAACCTTTCCCAGAGACCGGTTGAAAAGTCTGCAGACGGACACTACACCGCCGGCGGCCCGCCCTTGGTGTTCTTCCATTTCAGCGGCGTCGTCCCTGGTGATGACAGCGTGTTCTCGAAGCATCAGGACCGCTTCAACATGGAAACGGCGGGCCCTGCCGCCGATCTTGTGCGTGAGTATCTAGGCCAGCTAGCCACCAATGGCCACGCCCGCTGGTCTGCCCTGCGCTACGCTTATGGCCGGTTCGACAATGGCGACCCGATACTTGCGCCCATGCGCCGTGCCTGGAAAGCACAGCCAGGCGGCGCAAACCCTTTCTCCAGTCCGCAGACGGAGTGGTGGAACGCGCCCAGCCCTGACGTGGACCAGGACGCAGGCGCTCCGATTACGCGTCTGATGTTTGCCTTACACCAGTCTCGTCCAGACCTTCGAGCTGAGTTCCCCCTCTCCCTCAAATCGGGGCGGCGCGGCTTTCACGACTGGTTCCTGGTCAATGGCATCCGGGAATATCGCCTGGAAGGCGCGCCCCCGTCTGCCTTTACGCGCTTCCTGGCGCGCCTGCGCCTCGCGCTGGGCCGGCGCCTCCCGCGCAACTGAAACCGCTCAAACGAATACCCCGGCCACCGATACCAGTGTAACGCCCAGATTGCCGCCCGCATCCTGCTCCCGGATGAAGACGAGATTTGAGTTTGAAATCGGCGAGGCAACCGAGCTCGCAAGGATCACCTGACCGGCCGCTGCCACACCGCCGGCCGCAGAGCGCACGCCGATAAAGCTGCCCGGCGAGCCATCAGGCGACATATCAAGCTGAACATCATTGCCCGCCGCTCCGCCCGCCGCGAGCTTGACCAAAAGGCCCGATTGCCGGAATACAGCGCCACAAGTCCGGCTCAGCATGGGGCTTATATCGAGCGCTATACATCGCCCGCCCGTCACGCCCAGCGGATCGCCCACCTCGATCACATCCCCGGCCAACCAGCCAGCCAGCATGTTTGAACTCAGGACACTGATGATAGATGCGCCTGCCGCCTGGCGCACCCAAGCGGGCTTTGGCGGCGCATGGCTGACATTCCAGATCCTCAGATAGCTGACATCTTCCATCAGGGCATTGTTGAATATCTCGCCGGAACTCGCGGTCGTCAGCGTCACCTGCTCGCCCGAAACAGAGGCAATCACATAGCTGCGCGGGTTCTGCGGCCGCGCGGTATCAATCCTGTAGATCGACACAAGCCCGTCGCCGCCCGCCAGCAGCACCAGACCGAGCTGCGCCATGCCCGATACGTGATGCGCCATGCCATGGGGACACTCGACCCGCCCCGTATCTGAGCGCACGATCACGCCCTCCCGCCAGACAGCGCCATCGGAGACCTTGAAATGCAGGTCATCGTCACCCGTAAGGCCAAGCTCGGCGCGGCCCTCAAAATCGTCCTGAAACAGCAGTGAGGCTGTCCGATCCGTGGCCGCCTTGTTGATCACCTTGCGCGCGTCGCCGCTGCCCGGTGTCACATCATCATGGCTCAGCAGCTCAGCGTCTGACTTCACCACGAGACGGTTTACCGTATCGGCCGCCCCATTGATGCCGAGCTGGCCCAGCCCCTCGCTGAAATCTGTCTGCAGCGGCGTCCATCCCTCGGCGCCGTACACCAGCAGCCGCGCGCCGTCCTCTTCCCAGGCCAGCCAGCCGGGCCGGGGCGTGATCAGCGTCCAGGCCCCGTCGGCATATGACACCAGCCGCCCCGCCACCGCGCCCGGCACAGCGCTCTCCCAGGCCGCTGCGCCAGTCCCTTCCGGCACGATATAGCGCGCGCCCGGCGCCGGGCTCACCGGCGGGTCCGCCACGGCCGACACCACACTGAGCTGGACCAGCACGTCCAGCCGCTTCAGGCCGTCATTGAGGGTCACATGTTTCTGCGCCTGATTGGGCAGCAGGAAAGCCAGCGACAGGTTGGGGGTCATATCCATTGGGGCAGCTCCATTCCGTAAAATCCGGACTGGACCTTACAGCGCCCGCCAACCCAGCTGGATTGGCAAGCGGGAAGCTGCGTCAGGGCCTGACAGACAGCCGGGACAGGCCTTCAGCTATCCATCAGGTTGGCGCATCCGACGACTTTGTCTTTTCGTCCGGACATTCAACTTGCCAGACTAAACCTTCGCTCTTATGAAACCCATATGCGGTCCTTTTTCGATGATTATCCACGCTTTTTCGAGACAAGTTCGATAGGTAATTGGCCAGTTCGTTTAGCACTGCGCCATCACGCTATTATTGAATCGAATAAGGCCATATTCAAAGGCGCGCGCGTATACGACCTTGCTAGTCATGATGGACGTTGGAGCTTTGCCGCATTGAAGGCGGGCGCAGCTCACGTAACTGGAATCGAGGTTCGTGAGCATCTGATACAATCAGCACAAGAGAATATGAGTTTCTACGGTGTTCCGGAGGCGGATTACTCGTTTTTTCAGGGCGATCTGAATCATGAACGTAGTGCCCCGGTAAAATGCGATGTTGCACTGTGTCTTGGGTATTTCTATCACACCCTCAATCATCTAGCTCTGATGGAGTATCTTGCGTCCACGGGCGCAAGGCATCTTATACTAGACGGCATGGTTGAGCCCGGAGATGCGGATATTATCCGTGTCTATGCTGAACCTATTTCAAGCGATGCGAACGGAGCGAGCGACGCCGGTATCTATCAGGAGAATATTCTTGTTGGGCACCCGACAGTCAGCGTCCTGCTAAGTATGCTGAACCATTACGGCTACACCGGACGAGTATTTAACTGGAGCAACCTTCTTTCGGAGCGCGGTGTTGTCGCTGATAAGTCACAACAACATGGTGAAACCAATCCAGTTGGTGATTATGCTCGAGGCGCTCGCGCCACGATTATTGCGGAACGCTTCAGCTAGCGTGCCACTTCACCGCTAAATTCGTCTGGAGGGAAGTGGCTCAATGAAACAGCCAAATATTTTATTTATTGTGGCGGACGATCTAAATTCTTGGATTGAACCGTTAGGGCGTCACCCAAACGTAAAGACCCCAAACATCAACAAGCTAGCTCAACAAGGAACAGTCTTTACACGCGCATATTGTCCCGCGCCCTATTGTAACGCCAGCAGGATGGCAGTGTTTACCGGTTGCTTGCCTTCAACAACCGGAATCTACCAAAATGAGATGTACTGGGAATCAGCTTCGCGTCGCCCGACCTTTGTTGAGCATCTAAGACAATTTAATTACCATTGCTTTGGGGCGGGTAAGGTTTTTCATGGTACGTTTGATTATGAGACCGCTGGACGGCAGCGCTCCCCGATAGCCACGTGGCGTGATGTGGAAAACCGGCCGGCGCTATGGGATGAGTTTTTTCCCAACTCGCCCGAACCAATGCCAGAGGGGCGTCCCCTCAATAAAATGTTTGACTTCGATCAGTTTGATCAAGTTTCTCCATGGAACCATTTGTTTGACTGGGGCCCTCTTTCCCCGGAAAGAGAGAAAGAAATACCTGATGAGAAAACCGTTTCAGCTATAGAGCGTTTTCTAGAGGCTCCCCCTGAGAGACCGTTCTTTTGTGCTGTAGGCCTCTACAAGCCTCATCTACCCTGGTACGTGCCCCAACGGTTTTTCGATCTATACCCTATCGAGAGCATTCAATTGCCGTTGATCAAGGAGAATGATCTTGATGACGTCCCCGAAATACCTCGCAGCTGGGTTTCTGCGACCTCGGATCACAAGACTGTAACTCATCACAACCAATGGCGTCATGCCGTTCAGGGTTATCTGGCTGCTATCTCGTACTGTGATCACTTGGTGGGTAGAGTGTTGGCCGCATTGGAAGCGTCACAAGCAGCAGACGACACCATCGTTGTATTGTGGGGCGATAACGGCTTCCATCTAGGTGAAAAGCTGCACTGGAGAAAGTTTGTTCTCTGGGAGGAGGCTACGCGTGTGCCCCTCATCATAAAGGCCCTAAAAGGCGAGAACCGCGTAGCGACATCTGATACTCCCGTGAGTCTCATCGACATTTTTCCAACGCTTTGCGAAATGGTTGATATTCCTTCATTCCCCTCGATTGATGGAAAATCGCTGCTGCCAATTTTGCAGGGGCGCGAAGATAGCCGCGAAGCCCCTGTGCTGACTACGTGGTTAGCCGGAAACCACTCTCTACGCTCCGGAAAATGGCGGTACACTCAATATCGCGACGGATCAGAGGAACTGTATGATCACGCAAATGATCCACATGAATGGACCAACATTGCGGCCGACAAACGGAATGCGGGTGTTTTGTTGGGAATGCGGGATTGGATAACCCGCCTAACCCAAACCGCTTGATCGCGCGCTTGCACTAGCGGCATTTAATTGCGGGCGGGAGCTGCTTCGAGGATATTGATAGGTGGCTAAGCGTGTAAGTTTCTTCATTGCAGGGGTCCAGAAAGGCGGAACGACCGCGCTTTTTGATATACTCTCCCAACATAACGAAGTCTGCTTTCCAGAGCGGAAAGAACTCCATTTTTTCGACAATGAGTCGCTCGACTGGGCTGCGCCGCCCTATGAGCTGCTACATGCCGCCTTTGCACCAGCAAATGATGGCGCGCTGCTTGGCGAGGCAACCCCGATTTACGTGTATTGGCCCAACGCGCTCGAACGCCTCAAGGCCTACAATCCGAGTGCGAAGATCATCCTTCTGCTTCGCCATCCGACTTTCCGGGCATATTCGCAATGGCGAATGGAAACCAGCCGGGGGGACGAACCCCTGAGCTTTCAAGCGTGCATCTCCGAGACTGGAAGAAACCGTGTAAGGATAGCCCCCGGCGGCGCGCACCGGGTGCACTCCTATGTGGAAAGAGGCTTTTACGCAGATCAGCTGCAACGCATCTTCAGCCTCTTTCCGAAGCACCAGGTGCTTGTTCAACGAACGGACCATCTCTGGGCACGGCCGGAAGAAACTCTCCAGGCCGTTACTCGCTTCCTAGATCTGTCAGGATCAATCCAGGCGACAGGCTATGTCACGCCGTATGAGGGGAAGTCTTCTGGTTCCATGACATTAAGCGATCGGAGACATCTGGACTCTCTCTTCCGCAGTCAGATCATGAAGACGCAAGTGATTGCGAACATTGATCTGTCAGATTGGCTAAGCGAGGATTACGAAGAACCTATGCCTCAGCCTCTCAATGTCACTGCGTACAGAATCTGACGTTCGCAGACAAAGGCAACCGCCCCTCACCCCGGCAGGAACACGGCGCGTTTGCAGATTTCCACTGCCGGGTCGGTGGGCAGGGCGGTCAGGAATACGATGGTCACGGATTTGTCCGTCTCGCTTTCGGGCTGGCGCAGCAGCAGCGCGGCGAGCGGGCGCGCCCCGCAGGCAGGCTCCCCGCCGCCCGCCTCTTCGGACTGGACGCTGAGCATATAGACATGCGGCGCGCCGCCATTCTCCAGCGCGGCCTGTGTCACCCCGACTGCCTCGTTCATGGCCACCTCGCCGACAGGCAATGTGATATCGGCCCCGGACAGCAGCGTCGTCTCAATCAGCGCGCCCTTGCTGAAGGACAGCGTGCGCCCCGGCCCCTCATTGCCGGGCGGTAACATGATGCTGAGCGTGCCATAAGCTTCTGCCACCGGGCCGAGAGGCTCGTACACATATGCCACGCGCTCCACAGGCGCAGCCTCGGTCACGCCGGCCGGAGGGACCAGCTCGGCAGGCGCAGGCGCATCAGCGCCGCCGCACGCCACCACCAGAAGGGCGGCGGGCAGAGCCAGCCAGCTCCGGACACCTGACCCGCCCTTGGCGCCCGGCGCATGGATGACAGTTCGTGATCTTTGCATTTGTGTGTCCCTGGTTCGCGTAGTCCCGCGCGCCTACGCCAAAGTCTGCGCCGGGCAAGCTATGGCAAGGCCCGCCTTAAATCACAAGCCAGAGACGCTGGAGGGTGGCAAAGCAGGCACAACTGGCATAACAACCCGAAGTCGCAAAGGGCTGGCGCAGACAAGCCTTTCGCGGCCAGTTTGGCATTACAGGAACGGGACGAACATGAAGCGAGCATTGATTACCGGGATTTCCGGCCAGGACGGCGCTTATCTGGCGCAGCTGCTGCTCTCCAAAGGGTACAAGGTGGTGGGGCTCATCCGCCGCTCCTCCACTCAGGAGGCCAACAACACGCGCCTTGCCTGGCTCGGAATCGCTGGCGATGTCGAACTCGTGGACGGCGACCTCACAGACACGGCCAGCCTTGTGCGCCTCGTGGCTGAGCACCAGCCCGATGAATTCTACAATCTCGCGGCCCAGTCCTTTGTCGGCTCTTCCTGGCAGCAGCCCACCCTGACAGCCAACGTAACCGGTCTCGGCGCCCTGAACTGCCTGGAAGCCATCCGCAGCGTGAAGCCCGATACGCGCTTCTATCAGGCCTCCTCCTCGGAAATGTTCGGCAAGATCCAGGCCGAGCGCCAATCGGAAACCACGCCCTTCTATCCGCGTTCGCCCTATGCCGTCGCCAAGCTCTACGGCCACTGGATCACGGTGAACTTCCGGGAAAGCTTCGGCATGCACGCCAGCTCCGGTATCCTGTTCAATCATGAAAGCCCGCTGCGCGGCCGCGAATTCGTTACCCGCAAGGTCACCGACGCTGTCGCCCGCATCAAGCTCGGCAAGCAGAAGGAAGTGCGCCTCGGCAACATTGATGCCCTGCGGGATTGGGGGCATGCGCGGGATTATGTTCGCGCCATGTGGATGATGCTGCAGCAGGACACGCCAGACGATTATGTGGTTGCCACCGGGCGCACCGTCTCGATCCGCCAGATGTGCGAGATTGCCTTCTCGCATGTCGGCCTGAAGGCTGAAGAGCATATCGTGATCGATCCGGCTTTCTTCCGCCCCGCCGAAGTGGATGTCCTTCTTGGCGACGCAACCAAGGCAAAGAACGCGTTCGGCTGGGTGCCTGAAATCACGCTTGAAGAGATGATCTGCGAAATGGTCGACGCTGACCTGGAGCGCGTGGCGGCTGAGCGCGCATAGGAAAAGAGGCCCATCCCATGCAGACGCCAGCGCGCATCGTCATTACCGGAGCAAGCGGATTTGTCGGCCGGCGGCTTGTCGCCGCCCTGGCTGCCAGATACCCCGATGCAGAAATCACCGGCCTTGACCGCGCAGGCGAGGCAGGCGCCCGGCTGGACATGACGGACGGGGCTAGTGTCGACGCAGCCATTGCCCGGCACCGCCCGACGCATCTGGTCCACCTCGCGGCCATTTCGTCCGTCCCCCAATCTTTTTCAGACCCGGAGTTGACTTGGCGCACGAATGTTTTCGGCACGCTCAGCCTCATCATGGCCCTGCAGAAACATGCGCCTGATTGCCGGATGCTGTTTGTTTCCAGCGCAGAAGTATATGGCCGCAGCACATTCAACGGCGTCCCGGTGACCGAAGAGGCGCTACTCCAGCCAAACAATCCCTACGCCGCATCCAAAGCCGCTGCCGACATCATGGTACGCGAAGCCAGCAATCGTGGCCTGAAGGCTACCATTGTGCGCCCCTTCAATCATACCGGCCCCGGCCAGACCGATGCTTTCGTGATCCCAGCTTTCTGCAGCCAGATTGCGCGAATCGAGAAGGGGCTGCAGCCGCCCCGGATGGACGTCGGCGAGTTGAATGACGAGCGCGACTTCTCCGATGTCCGGGACATCATCGACCTGTATGTCCAGATCATCGGAGCAAGCGACCGCCTGCCTCCCGGCCTCACGCTCAACGCGGCCTCCGGTGTGCCCCGCCGTATCGGCGACATTCTGGAAACGCTGCTCTCGAAGGCGCGTGTATCCATTGCCGTAAACCAGGATCCTTCCCGCATGCGGGCGGTCCGCGTGCCCCGCATTCTGGGAAGCGCTGAGCTTGCACGCGAACAACTGGGCTGGGCTCCGGCCATTCCCTTCGAGCAGACGCTTGAAGAAACGCTGGAATACTGGCGGAGTCTCTGATTTCGCCTTCCGGCAGGCGGTTGCGTTTCAGAAGGGCGACTTGAAATCGGCAAATCGCGGGGCTTGTGCATCCTTGCCGGAAAGTGTCGGCTCGCCGACGGGCAATTCCCAGTCGATGGCCAGATCCGGATCATTCCAGATCACGGCGCCATCGCACTCGGCAGAATAATAATTGTCCACCTTGTAGGAAACCTCCGTATCCGGAACCAGCGTGACGAACCCGTGCAGGAACCCGGCAGGCACAAAAATCTGAACCCCGTTTTCCGCGCTGAGATGCGCCTTCACCCATTTGCCATAAGTCGGTGAGCCCGTGCGGACATCGACGGCCACATCGATGATGGCGCCGCGCAGCACCCGCACCAGCTTGGCCTGCGCAAAGGGCGGGGCCTGATAATGCAGCCCCCTTATCGTGCCGGCATTGGCCGAAAGAGAATGGTTGTCCTGGATAAAGTCAGGCTCGATGCCGGCCGCCTTGAAGCGAGCTGCGTTATAGGTCTCGCTGAAGAAGCCCCGGTCGTCGCCAAATCTCTTCGGCGTGAGGAGTTTGACCTCAGGTATCTCAAGAGCTTCGACCTGCAGCAACATCGCGTTTCTCCGTTCCGTTTCTGAACGAAAAGCCCCCTACACGGCTTTCTCCGGCTAACCAAGCGGTCCCCCACGGGGCCCGCGCTGGCCTGCACGCCTTGTCCCGCGTCAAGCGGGTTGGCATAGAACGGCAACTGTATTCTGGAACCAGCGCCGAAGGGGTATCGGGTGAACGTCGCATCGGCCGTCCAGCAAGGCAAAGCGGCCCTCCGCGGCCTGATCCTGCCCCACCCCCGCAGCAGCCTGCGGCCCTGCCTGCAGACCGCGCCCCTGGTCGTCGCCGGGATGTTCCGAACTGGCAATGGCCTCGGCCGCGCGGCCCGCGCCTATTACGACGCCCTGCGCCTCAGCGGGCTTGACCCTCAGGCTGTTGACGTCAGCGGCCTCCTAAACCAGGCCAACATGCCCGCCTCCGTGCCCCTCACCGGGCTCGCCCCCGCCCGCCCCGGCACACTCATCCTGTTTGTTAACCCTCCGGAGATCGAGCGCGTCCTGATGGGGCTCGGCCTGCGCCGCTGGCATGATTGGCGCATTATCGGCGCTTGGGCGTGGGAACTGTCGGTCGCACCCGCAGAGTGGAGGCGCCAGGCCCGGTTCGTCTCGGAGATCTGGGGGCCGAGCCGCTTTGCCGCCGATGCCTTTGCGGCCGCCTATGACCGGCCGGTGCATTACGTCCCGCTTTTCGTCCCGCAGGCCCCCCTCGCGATGACGGAAGCACCTGCGGCCGCTGTAGCCCCCGCGCGCCCGTTGCACGTCCTCACCATGGCTGACGCCCGCTCCTCCCTTGAACGGAAAAACCCCGTGGCAGCGGTGAAAATATTCAAAGAGGCGTTCCAGGACAGCGCTCAGGCCCGCATGACGCTGAAATGCCGGGGGCTCGACCTCTACCCGGACTATGCCGCCATCCTGCACCAAACCATCGGCGGCGATCCGCGCATCCGCCTGATCGACGAAACCCTGTCCGATACTTCCCAGTCTGCCTTGCAGGCCAGCGCCGACATCGTGCTGTCTCCCCACAGATCGGAGGGTTTCGGCCTCCATCTCGCCGAAGCCATGGCGCTCGGTAAATGCGTCATCGCCACCGGCTGGTCGGGCAACCTTGATTTCATGCCTCCCGGCAGCGCCGCCCTGATCCCCTTTAACCTTGTACCGGTCAGTGACACCACTGGTGTCTACCGCCCGCGGCCGGGGGATATTTGGGCAGATCCCGACATCGGCGCAGGCGCGGCCCTGTTGCGGGAGCTGGCCAGCGACCCCGCCCGCAGGGCTGCCATGGGTGCTGCCGCCTTGCAAGCGGTCGCCAACTGCCTGCCTCACACCACCTGCCGCCAGGTTCTTGAAGCCGTCTGAGCCTTGCGCCCGCTTTCGGCCCATGATACCGGCAGCAGAACATATAAAGGATCGTTGATATGACCGCAAAAGCCCTCCCGAAGGACTATTTCGTCAAGGACATCTCCCTGGCCGAGTTCGGCAACAAGGAGATCGCCATCGCTGAAACGGAAATGCCGGGTCTGATGGCAGCGCGGGAAGAGTTCGGTCCCAGCCAGCCGCTGAAAGGCGCCCGCATCGCCGGCTCCCTGCACATGACGATCCAGACCGCCGTGCTGATCCAGACGCTCGAGGCGCTTGGCGCCGACGTTCAGTGGGTCTCCTGCAACATCTACTCCACCCAGGACCACGCCGCCGCCGCCATCGCCGCCAACGGCACCCCCGTCTGGGCCTATAAGGGCGAAACGCTCGAGGAATACTGGGATTATACCGACCGCCTCTTCCACTGGCATGACGGCGGCGCGCCCAACCTCATCCTCGATGATGGCGGCGACGCAACGCTCTACCTCGTCCTCGGCGAAAAGGCCGAAGCCGACCCGTCGGTCCTGAAAAATCCGCAGTCGGAAGAAGAGAAAATCCTCTTCGCCCAGATCAAGAAACGCATCGCCGCCAGCCCCGGCTGGTTTGCCAAGACCAAGGCCGGCATCAAGGGCGTCTCAGAAGAAACCACCACGGGCGTCAACCGCCTCTACCAGATGGAAAAGCGCGGCGAACTCCCCTTCCCGGCCATCAACGTCAACGACTCGGTCACCAAGTCGAAGTTCGACAACAAGTATGGCTGCAAGGAATCCCTCGTCGATGCGATCCGCCGCGGCACCGATGTGATGATGGCGGGCAAGCGCGCCTTCGTCGCCGGCTATGGCGATGTCGGCAAGGGCTCGGCTGCCTCCCTCTCCGGTTCGGGTGCCCGCGTCGCCGTCTCTGAAATCGACCCGATCTGCGCCCTGCAGGCCGCCATGGATGGCTATGAAGTCACCACGATGGACGAGGCCGCCCCGCTGTTCGACATCTTCGTCACCGCCACCGGTAACAAGGACATCATCAAGGTCGACCATATGCGCGCCATGAAAGATATGGCGATCGTCTGCAATATCGGCCACTTCGACAATGAAATTCAGGTCGATGGCCTGAAGAATTTTCAGTGGACGAACATCAAGCCGCAGGTGGACATGATCACCTTCCCGGACGGGAAGCGCATCATCCTTCTCTCCGAAGGCCGCCTGGTGAACCTTGGCAACGCCACCGGCCACCCCTCCTTCGTGATGTCGGCTTCCTTCACCAACCAGACGCTCGCCCAGATCGAACTCTGGACCCGTGGCAGCGACTACGCCAACAAGGTCTACACCCTGCCCAAGCACCTGGACGAGAAAGTCGCCCGCCTCCACCTGGCCAAACTCGGTGTCAAGCTGACGGAGCTTTCTGGCGAACAGGCTGCCTATATCGGCGTGGAATCGACCGGCCCGTTCAAGCCGGAACATTACCGCTACTGATCCGGCACACCTGGGGACGCGCGTGTCGCAAACTTTCATCCTTACCCTGAGCTGTCCGGACAGGGTTGGCCTCGTGGCCAGCCTTGCCCGGCTGATGGAGGAACATGGATGTTTCATTGCGGCTTCGCGCACATTCGGTGATCCGCTGACGAACCGTTTCTTTGCCCGGCTGGTATTCACCCCCCCGGGCAATGGCGGCTCGCTCGATGCCATCAAGGCCGCCATGGCGCCGCTGGCGGCAGAGATTGAGGCAGACTGGCAGATCCGCTCGTCGGACGAAAAGCTCCGCACCCTGCTTCTGGTGTCGAAGTCAGACCATTGCGCCAACACGCTGCTCTATGCGGCCCGGCGGGGCGAACTGCCCATCGAGATCACCGGCATCGTCTCCAATCATGACACGCTGAAGCCCACCTTCGCCCATTGGGGGCTGCCCTGGTTTCATGTGCCCGTCACGGCGGCCACCAAGCCCGAGGCCGAAGCGCGGCTAGACGAGATCATCGCGGAAACCCGCTCCGAACTTGTCGTCCTTGCACGGTATATGCAGGTGCTCAGCGAAGATGCCTGCCGCCGTCTGGAAGGCCGCGTCATCAACATCCACCACTCCTTCCTGCCCGGTTTCAAGGGCGCCCAGCCCTACCACCAGGCCCATGCCCGCGGCGTAAAAGTCATTGGCGCCACCGCGCATTATGTCACCGCCGATCTCGATGAAGGCCCGATCATCACCCAGGCCACCGAAGCCATCGACCACACCTTCACGCCCGAAGACATGGTCGAAACCGGCCGCCACATCGAAGGCATCGCCCTCCTGCGGGCCGTTAAGGCGCATGCGGAGCATCGTATTTTCCTGAATTCCGGCCGCACAGTCGTGTTCGCCCGGTAACCATTTCCAAGAGGAGCCCACAAATGCCCCTGAAATCCCATGAGTTCACCAGCGAGAGCGTCGCCGAAGGCCATCCCGACAAGGTTTCCGACCAGATCTCGGACGCCATCGTGGATCTGTTCCTGAGCAAGGACCCGACCGCGAAAGTCGCCGTGGAAACCCTTTGCACGACCAACCGCGTGGTGCTGGCCGGTGAAGTGCGCACCAATAATGGCGCCGTCGTCACGCCGGACGAGATGAATGCGGCTGCCCGCACCGTCGTCAAGAAGATCGGCTATGAGCAGGAAGGCTTCCACTGGCAGAACATGACGGTGGACAACTACGTTCACGGACAGTCTGCCGAAATCGCCCAGGGCGTTGAAGCTGGCCAGGGCCTCTTCAAGGAAGAAGGCGCCGGCGACCAGGGCATCATGTTCGGCTATGCCACTGACGAGACGCCGGAGCTGATGCCCGCCACCCTCGTCTACTCCCACCAGATCCTGGAAAAGCTGGCCGAACTGCGCCATTCGGGCAAGAACCCGCAGCTGGAGCCCGACGCGAAAAGCCAGGTGACGCTGAAATATGAGGGTTCGCGCCCGGTTGGCGTCAACGCCGTCGTCGTCTCTCACCAGCACAAGGCCGGCGTCAGCCAGGACGAGCTGCGCGAGATCATCCGCCCGGTCGTCAAATCCGTGCTGCCCGAAGGCTGGTTCCCGCCGGAAGACAAGTTCTACATCAACCCCACCGGCAGCTTCGTCATCGGCGGCCCGGATGGGGACACCGGCCTCACTGGCCGCAAGATCATCGTCGACACCTATGGCGGCGCAGCGCCCCATGGCGGCGGCGCCTTCTCGGGTAAAGATCCGTCCAAGGTCGATCGTTCGGCAGCTTACGCCACACGCTATCTTGCCAAGAACATCGTGGCCGCCGGCCTCGCCAGCCGCTGCACCATCCAGGTCTCCTATGCCATTGGTGTTGCCCAGCCGCTGTCGATCTATGTCGACACCCACGGCACCGGCCAGGCCGACGAGGCCCGCATCGCCAAGGCGCTACGCGAGCTGTTTGACCTGTCGCCCAAAGGCATCCGCACCCATCTGACGCTTGCGAGCCCGATCTACGCACCCACGGCCGCCTACGGCCATTTCGGCCGCACTCCGGGCACGGATGGCACCTTCACCTGGGAAAAAACCGACCTCGCCAGCGAGCTGAAGCGCCTGGTAAACTGATTATCTTTTCTGATGAAGCAGGCCGCTTCCCTCCGGGAGAGCGGCCATTTTCTTTTGGGCTCACACACCTCGCCAGAGCCATTAAAGTACACTGCTGACGCAAGCTGGCCCCATCCGAGTCACCGAGGCTTTCAACCGGGCAAGGAATTGACGCTTTGCACAAAGTGCAGCCATGCCTAATATGCATGCGATGCGAACCGACCTCGACCACCTCCCTCATGCCAAGCAGCGCGAACTTGCCCGCGTGACGGAAATCCTGTTCGAGGAGTTCGCCGACGCCATGGCGGGCGCTTCTTCCCCGAAGAAAAAGCAGGGCCGGATCCTCAAGATCATCCTGTTCGGGTCCTATGCGCGCGGGACCTGGGTGGACGAGCCCCATACCGCCAAAGGCTACCTCAGCGACTATGACCTGCTGATCGTTGTCAACCACCAGACTTTGGTCGACTTCGCCACCTACTGGTACCGGGCCGAAGACCGGATCATGCGGGAGACAGGCATCCGGACCCCGGTCAATTTCATTGTCCACACAATGGAAGAAGTTAACACTGCCCTGCGCGAAGGGCAGTATTTCTTCACTGACATCATTAAAGAGGGCATCGCCCTCTACGATCTCAAGGGAAGCACGCCTTTCGTGACGCCCCAGCCGCAAACGGCACATGAAGCGCTAGCGACGGCTGAGAAGCATTTTGAGCAGCGTATGGAGGGCGTTCGAAGCGCCTTCGAATTCTTCGAATTTGGCCTCAAAGCTAAGCGCTACAACGATGCTGCGTTCATGCTCCATCAGGCAGTGGAGCGTCTCTACACCTGCCTCCTCCTTGTAGAGACGAACTACTCACCATCGACCCACAGCATCAAATTCCTGCGCTCCCTCGCAGAGCAGATCGACCCGGATCTGATTGCCGCGTGGCCGCGCGAGACAAAGCACGACCGGCGGCTGTTTGAACTGCTCAAGCGCGGATATATCGATGCACGGTATTCGGAGCATTATGTCATAACGGAAGAAGAACTGGCCTGGCTGGGGAGTCGCGCTGCAACACTTCAGGAGTGGGTAGAAGCACTTGCCCGAAGGAGAATCAGTCGCCTGAAAGCTGACACTGCACGCGAGACGTGAGCCCGCCGTGTAACTGATGTGGCCGAGTGGCCGACGCTGGCGCCCAATGCAGCAGCGACCGTGAGCGGGGCGCGACCTGACAGCGAGCCTCTGCCAAAAGGGAATCCTTGCTCGGGCAGTCTCGAAACAACTGCCGTCGCAGTCGTATTTTTTCCCGTTGTCCGTGTACTTCAGGAAACAAAACACAGAACTTGGTGAAACGGGCCCTTTTGGTTCGGGTTTTAAGGTTCGATCCTCTGACGGTCTGGTCAGCCGTTAAATCCCAGCACCGCCTCGATCACCCGGCCTTGATCCTCAGCCCCCAGATAAGGATGCATCGGCAGGGCCAGCACATGCCGGCTGGCCGTTTCAGTGACCGGCAGAGTTCCCTCCGCCGGCGCAAAGTGGGCGGCGAAATCCTGTTGGTGGATCGGCACGGGATAGTAGACCATGCTCGGAATGCCCTGCGTCGTCAGATGCGCCTGCAGCCCGTCGCGGTTTTCATGCTCAATCACATATTGCGCCCAGACTGACTGGCCGCCCTCGATCACATGCGGCACACGGCGCACATTGCCCTTCAAGGCCGCCGAATAGCGCCGGGCAACCGCTTCGCGCTTCTCGATCTCGTCGGCGAAAATTTTCAGCTTCTCCAGCAGGATCGCCGCCTGGATGGTATCCAGCCGCGAATTCATCCCCACCCGGAGCGACAGGTATTTCGGGTCATGATGGAAGTTGCGCTGCGCGGCGTCCGTCGGGGTCACCTTGCCGTAAACCCGCAGCGACTCGATCAACTCGGCCAGCGCGCTGTCATTGGTCACTATCGCCCCGCCATCCCCGTAACAGCCAAGCGGCTTGGCCGGGAAAAAGCTCGTCGTGGCAATGTCAGCCCAATCGGAGGGATGCTGGCCGTTCAACGTACAGCCATACCCCTGCGCCGTATCCGAAATCAGCTTCAGCCCTTCCCGGTCACAAATCGCCCTGATCGCAGGATAATCCGCTGGCTGACCAAAGAGGTCGACCGCAATCACCACCTTCGGCGTCAGCCTGCCTTCCGCCTTCACCCGCGCAATCTGCGCTTCCAGGCTCGCCGGGTCCATATTGTAGGTGTCGGCGTGGATATCCACGAACACGGGCGTCGCCCCGAGCCATGGAACCACCTGCGCGGTCGCGACAAAAGTAAAGCTCGGGCAGAATACCGCGTCGCCCGGCTTCAGCGCCCAGGCCATCAGCGCCAGCGCCAGCGCGTCGGTGCCATTGGCACAGCTCACCGCATGTTTCGCCCCGCACCAGGCGGCCAGCTGTTTCTCCAACTCGCCCACTTCCGGGCCAAGAACATACCGCCCGCTCTCGATGACGCGCTGCACAGCCGTATTGATCTGGCTTTCGATGCGGCGGCGCTGGGCCTGAAGGTCGATGAATTGCATGGGTCCGGTATCCTGATCTTGTGCCCGCATGGGCTATGCGCGCTGTTTGGCGCGGCGCGCGCCAGCTTTCCAGTCACAGTTGGTTTCAGCCTGTGTCAGGAAAACTCGACCCGCTCCTGAGAGAAATAGAACAGCGAGCGAGTCTCATCGTCGATCGTGGCGGCGTCGACATGCAGCAGCTTGCGCATGGCATTCTTCCGGTCCTTGAGCGCATGATCGAAATCCGCCTCAATCAGCTTGTCCACCCCAAGGCGCGACATCGCATCGCGTACTTCCATATAGAGCGTCAGCGAGCCGCCGAGAAACATCGACTCATAGGCAATCTTGCTGGCAATCTTGTCATGGATATCGCCATAGCCAAACTGACGTTCCATCACCGACTGGCGCTTTGTGATGAAGTCGATCTCCTGGCGATAATCCGGGTGCCGCAGGTAGATCGATTTCAGGCGCACCATTTCCGCGTCAATGGTCTCTTTGACCTCTTCGGGCAGCGCATCGGAAAGGATGATGACGATGTCGACATCCGATCCCTTCACCATCTCGCCCGAAGCGGCGTGTTCGCGGGGTTCATTATGCGCGAGGAAATAGGCCAGATCGCCGGCGATGAAGGCACAAAGCTGGCTGCGGGTTTCGCGGCTGAGCTTAAGGAACACCGCCTTCATGGCTGACTGGGCGAGCGCGATCTTCTCCCGGCTGATCTCGCGGTGAGTGTTCGAGAGAAACCCCTGACGCTCAATCATCTGCTCGCGCTGGCCCGGTAAACCGAAGAGGGTGAAGGACAGGAAGTCCCGCAGGATCGACGGGCTGAGCCGCACCTGATCCTCACGCGTAATATCGTAGCGCAGGTAATAGCTGGCAAAGTGAGAGATCAGGAAGGACTGGCTTCGGAAACAGGCCTGCCAGAGGGCGAGCACCGGAATATCCGGCATGGCGAAGGCAAGCTCCTTGCCGACCTGCGGCCCCTTCTCCGCGAGCCGCTGCAGGACGCGCGCCTCAATTTCACTGATCGATGCCACTGGCCCGCCTCTTCGCCTGATTCCCGAAGCCGGAGGTTATTCCACCGTCACCGATTTGGCGAGGTTGCGCGGCTGGTCAACATCGGTGCCGCGCGTCAGGGCGACGTAATAAGCCAGTAGCTGCAACGGAACAGCCGAAAGGATAGGCAGCGAAATCTCGTCGCCGTCGGGCAGTTCGATTACATGATCGGCCCGCTTGCCCGCCGCCTTTATGCCGGCGGCGTCGGAAATCAGGATCACTTCGGCGCCGCGCGCGCGCACTTCCTCGACATTCGAGATCGTCTTCTCGAAAAGCTCGTCTTTCGGCGCCACGACGATCACCGGCAGGCCCTTCTCGATCAGCGCAATCGGCCCGTGTTTCAACTCGCCGGCGGCGTAGCCTTCGGCGTGGATATAGGAAACTTCCTTCAGCTTCAGCGCGCCTTCAAGTGCCAGCGGGTAATACCGGCCGCGCCCGAGGAAAAGGATGTCGCGCTTCCCGGCAATATGTTTGGCGATCTCCTTCACCTGGCCGGCACATTCGAGCGCTTCGGTGACCTTCCGCGGCAGGGCCAGCAGGCTACGGACGAATTTCACCTCATCGCCCGGCAGCAGATGGCCGCGTGCCTTGGCGGCCGACAGCGCCAGAATGGCGAGTACGGACAATTGCGCCGTGAAGGCCTTGGTCGAGGCAACGCCAATCTCCGGCCCGGCATGGGTGGGCACGATAGAGGCGGCTTCGCGCGCAATCGAGCTTTCCGGCACGTTCACCACGGCAATCGCCGGCGTGCGGTTTTCGCGGCAATAGCGCAGCGCGGCCAGCGTGTCGGCCGTCTCGCCCGACTGGCTGACGAAAATCGACAGACCTTTTACCGGCAGAACCGGGCGGCGATAGCGGAACTCAGAGGCAATGTCCGGCTCGAAGGCAAGGCGGGCAATCTGCTCGAACCAGTATTTCGCGGTGAAGGCGGAGTAATAAGCCGTGCCGCAGGCGATCGCCACAGCGCGGTCAGCATCGGCAAACAGCGACCGGGCCGCTTCGGGTATACTGATCGTCTGATCGGCCTGGTTGATGTAAGGCATGATCGACCGGGCGAGGGATTCCGACTGCTCGTGGATTTCCTTGAGCATGAAGTGATCGTACTCGCCCCGTTCGATGAGCGCGTCATTGACCGCAGAGGTGACGCGCGGCCGGTTCACCCGCTCGCCGCGGACATTGCGGATGTCGAAGGCGTTGCGGCGCAGCACCACCCAGTCGCCTTCCTCCAGATAGGTGACTTCGCGCGTCAGCGGCGCCAGCGCGATGGCATCAGAGCCGAGATACATCTCGTCCTCGCCATAGCCGAGCACCAGCGGCGAGCCCTTGCGGGCGCCGATCACGAGTTCGGGGTCGTTGGCGAAGATGGCGGCAATGGCGAAGGCGCCCTCGAAATGTTTCAGCGCCTCTTCAAAAGCGGCCACCGGGTCTTTTCCCTCAGCCATATAGGTGTCGATCAGCTGGGCGATCACTTCGCTGTCGGTTTCAGATTCAAACTTGCGGCCGCGCGTCTCGAGGTCTTCGCGCAGCTCTCGGTAATTCTCGATGATACCATTGTGAACAATGGCGACCGAGCCCGACTGATGGGGGTGGGCGTTGGTCTCGTTGGGCGCGCCATGCGTGGCCCAGCGCGTGTGGGCGATGCCGGTGAAGCCCTTGAGGGGGCTTTCAGTCAGGCGTTCCTGCAGGTTAACGATCTTGCCCTTGGCGCGGCGGCGCTCGACGCCGCCCGAGGCGGCCACGGCGATGCCGGCGCTGTCATATCCGCGATATTCCAGCCGCTTGAGGCCATCGACCAGACGGCCTGCCACTTCATCCTTGCCTGCAATCGCGACGATACCACACATGATCGGTACTCCGGTTCTCTGACCCAGCCTGTGCCCTGGAAATGCTCTGCCATAGGCCTGATCGTTTCCATAAACCCCGCGAGTCGGGCTGCACAATGACGATTTATGTGCATTTGTGACACCGATTGCGGCGGATTCGGGTCTGGCGCCGCGCCTGCTTTCGTTTAGCTTTACTGAAGGGTCAATGCGGAGCCGACACAGAGCCTTCCTTCTCTCCGCAAGGCCCGCTACGGAACGCGCAGAGCGCCAGAACAGGACCAGTAGCCTTGCCCACCCTGACCCATCTTGACCGGCTTGAGGCAGAAAGCCTGCATATCCTGCGGGAGGTTGCGGCCGAGTGTGAAAAGCCTGTGATGCTCTATTCCATCGGCAAGGATTCGGCCGTGATGCTGCATCTGGCGATGAAGGCATTCTATCCGGCGAGGCCCCCTTTTCCGCTACTGCATGTCGATACCGGCTGGAAGTTCCGCGAGATGATCGAATTTCGCGACCGGAAGGTGAAGGAGCTCGGCCTGGAGTTGCTGGTTCACACGAATGAAGACGGCATTCGCGAAGGCGTCGGCCCGTTCAGCCATGGCTCGGCCTATCATACTGACGTGATGAAGACCGCCGCGCTGAAACAGGCGCTCGACAAATACGGCTTCGATGCAGCCTTCGGCGGGGCCCGGCGCGACGAGGAAAAATCCCGGGCCAAGGAACGTGTCATCTCGTTCCGCTCGGCCGGCCACCGCTGGGACCCCAAACGTCAGCGCCCGGAGATCTGGAATCTCTACAATACCCGGATGCACAAGGGCGAAAGCCTGCGCGCCTTTCCGCTGTCGAACTGGACCGAGCTCGACATCTGGCAGTACATCCGCCGCGAGAAGATCGAACTGGTGCCGCTTTATCTCGCCGCGCCCCGCCCGGTAGTGACCTGGAACGACACGCTGATCATGGTGGATGATGACCGGGTACCGGCGGAAATTTCCGCAAAGGCAGAAGTCAAATCCGTCCGTTTCCGAACGCTTGGCTGCTATCCGCTGACCGGCGCTGTGGAAAGCACCGCCAGCACGCTGGACGAGGTTATCCAGGAAATCCTTCTCACCACCACCTCTGAGCGCCAGGGCCGCGCCATCGACAAGGACCAGGCCGCCTCGATGGAGAAGAAGAAACAGGAAGGCTATTTCTGATGCGCCTCAATGACGATCTGATCGCTTCGGATATCGGCGCCTATCTGGAGGCGCACGAGAACAAGTCGCTGCTCCGCTTCATCACCTGCGGATCGGTGGATGATGGCAAGTCCACGCTGATCGGGCGGCTGCTCTACGATTCAAAGATGATCTTCGAGGACCAGCTTGCCGCGCTGGAAAACGATTCCAAAAAGGTTGGCACCCAGGGCGACAGCATCGATTTTGCCCTCCTCGTCGACGGCCTCGCCGCCGAGCGCGAACAAGGCATCACGATCGACGTGGCCTACCGCTTCTTCGCCACCCAGAAGCGCAAGTTCATCGTTGCTGATACACCCGGCCATGAGCAGTATACGCGCAATATGGCGACCGGCGCCTCGACCGCCGACGCCGCCATCCTGATGATCGACGCGCGCAAGGGCGTGCTGACCCAGACGCGCCGCCACAGCTTCATCGCCAGCCTGCTCGGCATCCGCCATCTGGTGCTGGCCGTGAACAAGATGGACCTGGTCGGCTTCAATCAGGACATCTTCGACGATATCGTGGCTGACTATATGGACTTCGCCGAGGGTCTTCCAGGAAAGGTCAGTATCCAGCCTATCCCGCTTTCGGCGCTGGCCGGAACGAACATGACCGAGCGCTCGCCCGAGACGCCGTGGTATGACGGCCCGAGCCTGATGGAATACCTCGAAAGCGTCGAAATCGAGGACGAACGCGCCGCCCGGCCATTCCGCCTTCCGGTCCAATGGGTGAGCCGCCCTAATCTCGATTTCCGCGGGTTTGCCGGTCAGATTGCCAGCGGCAGCGTCAAGCCGGGCGACAAGGTGCGCTCGCTTCCCTCGGGCCGCGAAACCACCATTACCCGCATCGTCACCGCAGACGGCGATCTCGCCGAGGCAGTCTCCGGCCAGTCGGTCACGCTGACCTTTGCTGACGAAATCGACACCTCGCGCGGCGACATGATTGTCTCCGCCGATCAGCCTGCGGAAGTTTCCGACCAGTTCCAGGTCCATCTGCTCTGGATGAACGAGCAGCCCCTGCTGCCGGGCCGGCGCTACATCCTGAAGACCGGCGCCAAGACGGTGACCGCCACCGTCAATGCGCCCAAGCACGGCATCGACGTCAACACGCTGGCGGAAACCTCCGCCCGCACGGCCGAGCTGAACCAGATCGTCGTCACCACACTTTCACTCGACCAGCCGATCCCGTTTGATCCCTACAAGGACAACCGGGAAACCGGCGGCTTCATCCTCATCGACCGCCAGTCGAACGACACCGTCGCCCTCGGCCTGATCGACTTTGCCCTGCGGCGCGCTTCCAACATCCACTGGCAGGCGCTCGACATCAGCCGCGATGCCCTCGCCGAGCAGAAGGGCCAGCGCCCGGCCGTCCTCTGGTTCACCGGGCTTTCGGGCTCGGGCAAGTCCACCATCGCCAACGCCCTGCAGAAGCGCCTCTTCGCCTATGGCCGCCACACCTTCATCCTGGACGGCGACAATGTACGCCACGGTCTCAACCGCGATCTTGGCTTTACCGATGCCGACCGGGTGGAGAATATCCGCCGTGTGGCCAATGTCGCCCGGCTCATGTCGGATGCCGGCCTGATCACGCTGGTCTCGTTCATCTCGCCCTTCCGGGCTGAGCGCCAGCTCGCGCGCAGCCTGATGCCGGAGGGCGAATTCATCGAAATCCATGTCGATACGCCGCTGGAGGTCGCCGAAAGCCGCGATGTCAAAGGCCTCTACAAGAAGGCGCGGGCTGGCGAGATCCGGAATTTCACCGGTATCGACAGCCCGTATGAGCCGCCGCTCAACCCGGAAATCCGAATCAGCACCGCTGATCGCTCCGCCGAGGATGCCGCCGAAGAAATCTTCGCCTATCTGGATAAACTCGGTTTCCTGAGCATCTGGGACGGCCCCGGCAGCGGCATCTGATCCAAGGCCCACCTCAAAGCGGCCCGCAGGTTGCATATCTCTCCGCGATGGGCATTGTCGCCCGCAGGTAGCCACTGATGCGAGCAAAGTATGAGTATCCATCCCGTGATCATGTGCGGCGGCGCGGGCACGCGGCTCTGGCCGGCCTCTGACAAGGCGCGTCCCAAACAGTTTCACAGCCTGGTTTCAGACAAGTCCGTGTTCCAGGAGACGGTCCTGCGCTTTCGGACGCCCGACTGCACCGGTGCCTTTGCGGCGCCGATCATCATCAGCAATGCGGCCTATGCCGATCTGATCGAGACGCAGCTGGCGGAGATTGGCGTGGAAGCTTCAGCCATCCTGCTGGAACCGATGGGAAAGAATACCGCCGCTGTCGCCGCGATGGCCGCGCGCGTGATCGCAGACCGTTTTCCTGGCGGCCTCGGCCTGCTTGTACCCTCCGATCATTATATCGGGCGGCCCAAAACCTTCACCGATGCGATCCGCGAAGCCGCCGCCACCGCGCAGGCCGGTTACATCACCACCTTCGGCATTGCCGCCAGCCGGCCGGAAACCGGTTTTGGATATATTCAGGCCGGCACCCCGCTGGCCGGCGCCGTCTCCAGCGTTGCCGCGTTCAAGGAAAAGCCGGACGTCGCCACCGCGGCCGGCTATCTGGCCAGCGGCCAGTATAGCTGGAACGCGGGCATCTTCCTGTTCGATGCCGGCACGCTTCTGGCCGAACTGGAAATGTTTGCCCCAGATATTCTGGAAGCGTCTTCGCAGGCGCTGAGCGCGGCCCGCCTTGATGGCACCCGTCTCTTTCTGGACCCGGACATTTTCGCCACGATCCGCAGCACGTCGATCGATTATGCCCTCATGGAACAGACCCGGCGCGCCGCCGTCTATGCCCCGCTCGACTGTGCCTGGAGCGATATCGGCACCTGGTCAATGATCGGCGACGTTTCAGGCCGGACAAATTCCCCTGAGCCGGTCAGCATCTCCTCAGGCGAGTGCGTCGTACATGCCGCAGACGGAATATTGGTGGCGCTGGTAGGCGTTGAAGACCTGGTTGTCGTTGCCGATGGCAAGCGCGTCCTCGTCGCCTCGAAGAACAGCGCGCAGGATGTCGGCAAGGTGGTGCAGGCCCTGAAGGATCGCGGGCTGGAACGCTATCTCTAGAGGGTCAGCCCCCGGCTACTCGTTGCGGCGCTTGTAACGCGGCGGGCCATCCGGGCCAACTTTGCCGGCATACGGGTTCTTGCCCTGGCGCACGAACAGCCGGATCGGCACGCCGTGCATGTCGAATGCCTCGCGGATACCGTTCACCAGATAGCGCTTGTAACCCTCCGGCATCTGATCACCGCGCGAGGCGATCAGCACGAAGGTTGGGGGACGCGCCTTCATCTGCGCCATATAGCGCGGCTTGATCCGCTTGCCCTGCACGCTCGGCGGCGGGTGATGTTCGACTGTGTGGCGCAGCCAGCGATTAAGGTCGCCGGTTTTGGCCCGCGCGGTCCAGTCCTTGTAGACTTTCACCACTGCCGGCATCAGCTTCTCGATGTTGCGCCCGGTAAGTCCGGAGAGGAACACGACTGGCGCGCCGCCGGCATTCGGCATCAGCCGGTTGGCCATGTCGCGGATATGGCGGGCAGCCGCGTCCGTATCCTGCACGGTATCCCATTTGGAGATGACGAGCACGAGCCCCCGGCCTTCGCGCAGGGCGAGGTCAGCGATCTGCAGATCCTGCTTCTCCATCGCCTCATGCGCGTCCATGACGAGGGCAACAATGTCGGCATATTTCAGAGAACGGATAGTTTCGGCGGTGGACATCCGCTCGAGCCGTTCCTGAACCTTGGACTTGCGGCGCAGGCCTGCAGTATCCACCAGACGGATCTGGCGCCCTTCCCATTCCCAATCGATGGTAATGGAATCGCGCGTGATCCCCGCTTCCGGACCCGTCAGCAGACGGTCCGATTGCAGCAACTGATTGATCAGGGTCGACTTGCCGGCATTGGGCCGCCCGACGATGGCCAGGCGGATCGGGCGGTCCGCCTGCACAGGCGCGGCCGGCATGTCCACATCGGCCGCTTCGATGGCGGCGACGAGTTCCTCGTCCGACATCGTCGTGTCTTCAATGTCGATATGGGCAAGCTTGTCGAGAATGTCGTCGCCCGCGCCGCCGGCATAGTCAGGCTCGGCCTCTTCCAGCGCACGCTCGAAGGCCTCTTCGCCCAGGGCGTTGCGGATAGCGTCGTAGAGCTCGGCCATCCCTTCGCCATGCTCGGCCGAAAGGCCCACCGGTTCGCCAAAGCCAAGGCTGAACGCATCGAACACGCCCGCTTCCCCGGCGCGGCCTTCAGCCTTGTTGGCCGCCAGCACGACCGGCAGGTTTGCCTTGCGCAGAAGGGCAGCGAAGGTTTCGTCCTCCGGCGTCACCCCGACGCGGGCATCGACCAGGAACAGCACAAGATCAGCCTCGGCAATGGCCGCTTCGGTCTGGGCGCGCATCCGCGCTTCCAGGCTGTCATCCTTCACATTCTCGAAACCGGCAGTGTCGATCAGCGACAAGGGCAGCGAGGCAAGGCGGCCTTCGGCCATCTTGCGGTCACGGGTCACGCCGGGCTGGTCATCCACAAGCGCAATCTTCTTTCCAACCAGACGGTTGAAAAGGGTCGATTTACCGACGTTTGGCCGGCCGACAATGGCGAGCTTCAATGGCAAGGCAGACGCCCTCCGCAGCGGCTATGAGCCGGAGGGTCGCCCCGGCCCGAATTATCTGATGGCGATCAGGCGTGCCTTATCCGTCAGGATGTAAAGCTTACCCTGAGCCGCGATGGGCTCAAGATACACCGTATCGCCAAGTTTCAGCGAAGCGGTCTGCTGCCCCGTCTGCGTGGAGAATGCAAGCAGTTCCCCCTCTGAAGAGGCCACCAGAACCCGGTCAGAGGCGATAATCGGGGAAGAATAGCTGATCCGGTTCTTCTTTTTCTTCTCATTCTTGAACTGCGGCAGCTCCGTCACCCAGAACGCATCACCATTCTGGGCGTCGAGGCAGGCGAGTTCGCCATTGATGCCGACAACGAACAGGTAGCGGCCAGCCAGGGCGGGCGCGCGGGTGGAGCCGACGGTCTTGCCCCAGACGCGGGTGCCGGTGCGGCCGTCAATAGCCACGGTAGCGCCCGACTGGTTGGAGGCGAAGACGAGGCCCGCCCCGAGGACCGGACGGGAGCCGATATCATTGATCTCGGAAATCGGCGTGAAGCCCCCTGCCTGCTGGATCGCATCGGTCCACAGGCGGCGGCCATTGGACGCCAGATAGGCAATGATCTCGCCGGAGGAGAAAGGCGCAATCACGAACTCTTCGACCGCAGCAACGCTCGGGCTGCCGAGCACCCGGGCGGTTTCGGAGATGGCCTGATCGCTCCACAACGTCTGGCCGGTGGCCAGATCGAGGGCGAAGATTTCGTTGTTGTTGGAATTGATGAACACACGGCCATCAGCAATCGTGGGCGAGCCGGTCATAGGCGCACCAAGCGGGCGCTTCCATTTTTCGTCACCATTTGCCGCGTTCAGGGCAGCGACATAGCCGTAGCCACTGGCGACCACCAGCGTATCGCCGGAAACCGCCAGGCCGCCACCGACGGCGGCCTTGTCACGGCGCGACAGGCCCCTCAGCCGTTCGGACCACACCGAGCCGCCATCCGACAGGCGCATGGCGCGCACAGTCTGCTGGGAATCGAGCACATAGATAAGGTTGCCATCGGTGACCGGGGAAGAGGTCAGCGCTGACCGCTTGTTGGAACCCTTGCCGGCCGAACGGCGCCAGTCGATCCTCAGATCCTGCGCGGCCTGGATATGGCCGGTAACCTTGGCCGGGTTGCCGCCCGCTTCGGGCCAGGCATTGACCGATATGGCCGGCGGCAGGTCGATGGCCACGCCGGCGAGGCCGGGCTCGGGCGTTACCTGCTCATCATCCAGCACCATCGCCAGACGGCCAGCTCTTTCTTCAGCGGTCTGCTCCGCCTTCTTGTTGTTGCCAAAGCTTGGCAGGCTGTTGCAGCTCGACAGGGCGAGCGCAGCCGCCAGCGTCGTGCTGGCAAGAATGGTGCGGGCAAACTTCATTGGCCGGTCTCCTGCGGCTCGGCCGGTGCCGTCTCGGCAGGCGCGGCCTCTGTTGCTTCTTCAGTTCCGGTCTGCACCGGGATTGCCGCCAGGGCGATCTCGGCGCGCCGGACCAGCCCCTGCGGCGCGTAAGCGTCGAGGCGCAGGCGGTTGTATTCGGTACGGGCGCGGGCAAAATCGCCGGCCTCATAGGCCTTGGCTGCCACCAGTTCCCGTGCCAGGGCGCCGACGGTGCTGTCATCGGTCACGAGGCTGCCGAGGGTGGTCTCAAGGTCTGCCAGGCTCAGCTCGTCCGCCTTGAAGTAGGCCGATTTCAGCAGCGCAAGGCGCTCATACGGGCCGCCTTCAACGCCGCCGACCGAGGCGAGCAGCTCGGCCGCGCCAGCGGCATCCCCGCCGCCTTCATACTTGGTCTGAGCGAGGAAATGGGCCGCCAGCGGGGCGAGCTTGGCATCCTCGTTCATGATCTTGGTGAAGGCTTCTTCAGCCTCGGCATAGCGGGCGTCTTCCAGCGCGCGGATACCGTTTTCCAGAGCCAGCGCGCGGGCTTCGCGGCGCGCTTCGGCCTGGGGGGCGAGCACAAACTCGTTGACGGCGACGCCGATGATCAGAGCCGCCACCCCGCCATATACGAAGGGCCGCCATTTCTTCCAAAGGCTTCCCAGCTTTTCCTGGCGAATGCCTTCGTCAACTTCAGTGAAAATGTCGCTCACGCAGGGGCTCCGGCGGGATTGTTGGGGGACTCGGGCGCGAACCTAGACGGCCCAAGGCGGGCCTGCAACGGATCAGCGCTGTTAAGCCCCCTGTTTTCGCAGGCTGTAGGTTTCAGCCGTGCCTGGGAAGCGCCGGGCGCGCACATCTGCTGCATATTCTGCGGCTGCAGCGTCGATCGCCGCCCGCAGATCGGCGTAGCGGCGGACGAATTTCGGCGTCCAGTCGAACAGGCCGAGCATGTCCTGCGTCACCAGAACCTGGCCGTCACAGGCCGCCGACGCGCCGATCCCGATGGTCGGGCAGCTGACTTCGGCCGAGATTTCAGCGGCAAGGTCTTCAGCGACCCCTTCGATGACGATGCAGAAAGCGCCGGCATCAGCGGCGGCCCTGGCCTCGGCAATGACCCGGTCGCGTTCGCCATCGGTGCGGCCCTTGGCGCGGAAGCCGCCATCGACATTGATCGCCTGCGGGCGCAGGCCGATATGGCCCATCACCGGAATGCCGCGCTCAACGAGGTGAGCAATCTGGCCGGCGGCATAGGCGCCGCTTTCGATCTTGATAGCCTGGCAGCCGGTTTCCTTCATGATCCGCACGGCGTTCAGGAAGGCCTGATCGGCGTTCGTCTCATAGGAACCAAAGGGCATATCGACCACGACCATGGCGCTTTGCGAGCCGCGCATGACCGCCTGGCCATGCAGGATCATCATCTCCATCGTGACGCCGACCGTGGAGGGCAGCCCGTGGACCACCATGCCGAGGCTGTCGCCTACCAGAAGAATGTCGCAATGGGGATCGAGGATCGCGGCGGTGGGCGCGTCATAAGCCGTCAACATGACAAGCGGCGTCGCGCCCTTGGCGGCGGCGATGTCTTTGACGGTCTTGCGGGTCGTCTGGGTCTGTTTTGACATGGCCCTGCGATTACCCGGTCAGAACGAGCCGGGCAAGCAATGCCTTTGCCCGGCCGGTCACTGTGGCAGGGCGGGCATGCCGAAGAGGATCGGGTGGAGCCAGAGGAGGATCACCGCATACGCCCCTGCCCCGATGACCACGGCGCCGATATCCCCGATGGCGGAAACCGGCGCGTCCGGGCCGGGGCCGATATCGCCGCGCTTTTTAACGGCAATCCGGTCAATCACCCCATAGGCGAGGAAGCTGCCGAAGAGGAGGACCGAATTGAGCTCGCCATTGGCCAGCAGATGGCCCAGCGCCCAGATCTTCACCGCCGCCAGCATCGGATGCTTTACCGCTTTCTTGATGCGGCCCGTGGGCAGATAGGCGGCGGCCAGCAGGATCATCGCCGGCAGCATCAGGGCAAGGTTGAGATGCGCAAGGCCGGTGGGCGGGGTGTAGAGGATGGGCGCGGGCCGGGCGGCACCGAAGCCCCAGATCATCAGGCCAAGGCCGACCGCCGAGACCAGGCTGTAGAGGCCCATATAAGGGCCGTATCCGAGCTTTGCCTTCAGATCCTTTCCCGGCGCGCGGCCGCGGAAAGCGCTGAACAGGTGCGCTCCGAAAAAGATGATGATCCCCAGAATGAGATAGGTCATGGCGGTGCCTCCCAGCGTTTGGCGCACGGTAAACCGATTGGAGAATGGCGGGAAGCGGCGCGTTTGAGGCAGCACGAAGGGCCGGAACGCGCGGGAGCGCGGCCGGTTTTGGGGAAATGGCGGAGAGAGGGTCCCGGATAATCGCTTCGCGATTTCCGGGATGACGGGGGGATGTGGCTAGGAGGTGTCGGGGTATGGGGCTTCCCCCCTCCGCCCCTGCGGTGCACCTCCCCCGCAGGCAGGGGAAGATGACAGAGCCAGATAGAGAGATTTCGTCCGTTGGAGGATTTTGGGAGTCTTTCAGAGAACCGCCAACGAGGTTCGGCGCGATGTGGCTTTCCCAGACGGGATCGTCCCAGCTCGGCTTTACGGCGGCGGGTTTCCTGTAGGCACGCCCATGATCGCCGGCCTGGACGATATAAACGTGGCCCCATTTGCTGACCGAGATCAGCAGGGTACGGAGTTCACCATCCTGACGTTTGAAGATCCAGCGCAGCTGCAGCCAGAGGTATGGCCAGAAGACTGGCAATACGTGGGCATACAGGCGGGCGATCTCAGGCGACATGCCTTGCAGTATACGTCCGCCTGCGGAGGGGGTGGGGAAATAAAGTTTTTCCC
>Ga0067045_1002454_pt1 | contig 129411 bp, 114 predicted proteins | sample TerdegcTABiofilm_FD_59184 | JGI IMG/M metagenome (GOLD analysis project Ga0067045, IMG submission 59184) | Combined Assembly of (Gp0054472, Gp0054536) Wastewater bioreactor microbial communities from Singapore -Terephthalate degrading...
CTTCTGTCTTATCATGATTATGTCCTTTCTTACCATCCTGTCTCCTCCTTGCTAAAAAGAGACAGTTTAGCAATTCTTATTAGGACATTTTCATTTTGGTATATTAGGACATTATCATGTTGGTGTTACAATAACAACTATACTGCTGTCCTGTTCCGGAAGTGGTTGCCCTAAAACAGTGGCTGCTTCACGAGCATCTTTTTCATTCGGGCCAAGGTCTAAAATCAACACCTGATCTTCCTTATAGTTTATTTGCTCCTTAAGGTCGTTCTGTAAGCGCACAAGATCGATATCTTTGAGCACACAGAAGAAAACTGAAAGCTGCCAGTGCTCGCCATATCCTTTGAGCACCTTGTGGACGCGCTGCAACCTTTTTGAATCTCTTATATCGTAACAAACCAGATAGCATCGACGCATAATAGTCTCCCTCAAGTCAGCGCGTGGTTAAAAAAGCCAGAGAAGGAATATCTCCTGTTAACCAAGCCGCAATCATTCGCGCATGCAGCACAATCATACGTCGATAGCTCAAACGATACTCGAAGACCGGATGGGTGACCACTGTATCCATTCTTCTTCCAAGAGCATTAAAAAAGCTCCTTCTGCCAGCATTTGTAAGCGAACATCCAGCGGCAGTGCGAAGAAAATGTCCTTCGGTCAATTCGCCCCGGTTAAAACATGTTATTACCACTGAATCGGCTATTAGCGGCCGAAATGGTTCCATGAGATCCAGTGCAAGTGCAGGACGTCCCGGCTTCGACACATGAAATCCGCCGATAGATGGCTCGAGCCTTGCGAGACGTAATGCCGCCACGCATTCGTGAGTCAACATAGAGTATGCGAGCGAGAGACAGGAGTTTATGGGGTCTGGGGGAGGTCTACGCTTCCTGCCATTGGCATCAAATTCTTCTGATAGAGGGCCCTTGATCATTTTAGAAAAATGTCTAAAATAGATGGCTGCTGCCTGACCCTCATGCCCGCGAACCTCATCTATTGAGCCCGCCTGCGTCGCTTTTTTGGCTTCCTTTGCAAGATCAGCAGCAACACCCGCAGGCAGTGAACTGTGATTGCGAAGAAGAAGTGTTCGCTGGTTCATGATCTTGGCCGACACGAGGGCACGTGCAAGCTCGAGACATAAATCCGGAACGTCGAGTTTGCGAATCTGCGCCCTTCGAACCTCAGCACTAATTGAATCGAGCGGATCGATCATGGCCACCAGTCGCCCCGCCGACGATAAAAACGCAATAGGCGTGTTCATATCAACGAGGGCATGAATAGCCTGGGTGGTGATTTGCACCGAGCCCAGCAGTGAAAGGCTTTCAAGATTAGCCAAAGGTAGGGTTTTCACCACCGAGCCATTCTTGTCGGTGATTCTCAATTCCATGCCGCGAACCCCTATCTTCACACCTTCTTGTTGGGCCACTACATGAATGCCGTCTTCACGGGGTGGCCAGATTTTTCTCGGAGTAAGTTCTTCGGTTGGAGATTGGGATCGCAGATAATGGACCTCGTCTGGTAGGCATATCGGTTGAAGGGAACATCTTGGGCAGCGTGGATCATTGATAAGAGGGAGAGGTCTTAGACCTTTTGCACATTGTTTTGCGTCTTCCAGGGTCTTCAAAGCCTCGGCCTTGAGAGCATCATCAACGGTTATTCTGAGACGAAGCTTCTCCTCAGAATAATAAATGACCGCTTCCTTAACTGTGAACCCTGCTTCCTCAAGAAGGATAGCCTGCAGCCCCATTTGGACACGATCCGTATGCCATGCCTCTGGATAGGAAAGCGGGGGTTGTCCCATTTCACTGGAATCGTCGTCAGGAGGCCCCACTTCAACATGCTTGGAACGTCCTTTACGGTATTCAACTGGCACCGCAACTTGACCAGATATCTCTGCTAAGTCCAATGTCGCTGTGAGTCTGAGCGATTCACTCGTCAAGACCAGACTTCGAACGACTTTTGGCCGTTCGGGATCATCCTCGCCGGCCTTGCCTTTTTCTGGCGCGGTGCTGGGCTTATCCACACGTCGATGGACAGCCACCCCTTTCTCCGTGTCGCTACTGGGAACAAACACGCCCTCTACCTGCATATAGTAGAAAAGGCGCGGACAGTAGGCATATTCAGCCACATTTCTGGCAGGCCATAAGCTTTCATCCATGGGTTGTATCCTTCTCAGAACAAAATGTCATCCTCCCTGGACCTATCGAGTGTTTGCTTGGTCGCGGCCCTTTATCTGTTCCTCCAAGACACGGATAACCCGGTATTGCACCTCGTTCTGATAGGCGGCGTATTCTCTCCACTCTCCGACTTCTATGGATTCGAGCGGGGATGAGGAGATATCGCGCCAGAGGTTGACGATTTCTTTGGCTTTGCCAGCGCGCTTTCGCCCGCCTTTCTTTTTATCCGTTGCGGCATCACCATTCTGAGTTTGGGCGGATTGCCGCAACGCCTGGTCTGGTTTTACCGCCGCGCTGCCTTCGACCTTGTCCTTTATGGGCATGAAGCTGTTTGGATCGCAGGGCACATACCACCACTTGCCGGGCCAGTCCGGGTCGGTAAGCGCTCTTAGGCCGATGTTTGCGGCAGCGTTCAGGTCGGCATGGATTCCCTGGGCAACGGGCGAGTTGGCATCAGCCGAAACAAATATCTCGCCGCCATTGAGAGGTATACGGATAACCCCGGCTTTCTCCCAATCCTTTACGGTTTTGTCTTTCCATTTTGCGTTCAGAGAACACAGAAACCGTTCGCGTGCGTCGCCCTTGCCTTCTGCCTCTTTCTTCTCGGCCTGTGCGACTTGCTTGCGCCAGAAGGATGATCGCATGAATTCATTGACCGGCACATCCTGACAGCGGATGCCCGGCGCTCCGGTCCGGGAATCCTGGCGGGACGTGTAGCTCGCCGAGACTTCGCGGAGGTGCAGGCCGTGGAGTTGGCAGGCTTCGGACAGGTACTTCTTGACCTTTGAGGACGACCACGTCATGAGTTGGCGGTTTTCCCGCCGCGTGCGGGTCTCCTCCGGTCGGTAGTGGGTAAGGTCCTCGATGACGACGGCATGGCACGGTGCAAAACGTGGATCTTCAATGCGCTCTTGGGGGCGCTTCCTCTTGTTCCATCCTTTACCTCCTTCGCTGCCGATACCGAGTGCCGCCTCGACGATGCGACTGGCAAGTTGCTTGACCCTCTGCTCGCGTAGGTGTTCCAGTGCATCCAAGGCGCTCTGCCCGAACTGTTCTTTGGTCTCAACCCTTATGCCGTCCGGTTTGAGGCGGGTGAAGAATCCCACCTGAACCCTGCGGCGGAACTCGGTCAGCGTCGCAAGACGGGTCAGGGAGAGTCCGCCGACCTTGCGGATGGTCGGGTCGCTGGCGTGCTTTCCACGTGGGAGGACCCAATCCTTGAACCAACGAAGCTGTCTTTTCCATTGCTCGTCGTCATTTTCCCATCGGTTCTTCCAGGAGTCGTGGAGAGCCTCCCGAAGGGTCACATCCTGGGCCAGCGCCTTCGCCACATCGTAGAGTTTTTCTCGATTCTCCTTTTGCTTGTTCCTGCGCTCCGAACCTGAAGATTCCTCACCGATTTCCTCCGGAGCCCTGTATCCTGACAACTTGGCGATATGGTCATCCCAGAGTTGCCTTGCCGCGTTGTCCCGCCATCCACGAGATGAGAACAGATCGTGCCACATGACAAGTGCATCCTGTAAAAGATCAATACGTCCGTTCTCATCCAGTTTTTCTTTAATGCCGCCGGGCTTGGTCTTCTCGTCGGTTATGATGTAATGAGCGATTCGTGCCCGGTCGCCATGGCGCTTGAGCGCGAGGCGCATGGTGCGGACGGCCGAGGACATTAGCTCATCAACGGAGAGCGATGGCCAGCGAATGGCGTATTCATCAGCGTCCTCACCTGCTTCAGCTTCTGGGACAACTGTCGGTGTCCACCCGAGTCGCTTGAGTTGTTCAAGGCGGGCTTGTTGTTTTTCCGTGCTGCCCCAACCGGCTTTGACTAATCGGTCGATAATCGGCATGGTTCGGCCCAGTTCCACCTCCAGTTGATGAACCTTCCAAATCTCCTCGTTGGATGCCTCGCGAACCCCTTCCTCCTCACCCTGGAGCTTAATGAGGAACTGGCGGTCCAGGCGCGCCCACGGGGCAGGATGCGACGTGCCGTCCGGCAGTGTGTCCGTGCCGATGCGGCGATAGATGGTGGTTTCCTCGACCTCGACTTCCTTTCCCTTCTTTTGCTTTTTCACCTTCTTCTTGAGATGCAGATAAAGATCGCTCTCTTTCGGTTCTTCATGTTCCGCAGCCTGACATGCTTTCTTCATATCTTTGGAGCTCAACGTTTCCCATACCGCGCACGCGGCGGCGTAGCGGTGGCCGAGGTCCACGGAAAGCACCCGTAGGCCGGGTAGGCGGGAAAGGATGAGCCGGGCGAGGCCTTGCCTGCTTTCATTCGCTTCCTCGTGCGGCCAGCCATCTTGACTTATGTACTCAGTTCCTTTTTTCTCTCCTCTCTTGTGAATCCGTATGAAAGCCGTTTTATCGAAAGAATTTTTGATAAAGTCATACCAAGGTCCTTTCCGCTGCAGCTTCGCCGAGAAAGTCACCAGCCACTGAATGCGATCACGCATCTTTTCGGCTTTTTGGTCCCAACCGTGTTTTTCGACATAACGGGCAATGGCTTCCAACTGCTGCCTGGGGGCCTGCAACCTGCCATTCCAGTCTTTTTGTTCAAAGAGTTTCGAGATCTTGACCGCATCGCTCTTGGTCACATTGGAAGCGGCTCGTCCCAATCTGTCCGCGCGGGTAACCTCGACGGCTTCATCACTCTCAATATCTTGTCCGATGGCCAGATCACGCGCCAGCCTCTTGGACTGCCAGCACAATGGAACTGGTTTCATCTCGCTCCCGGTCCAAAGCGTCAGGCAAAGCGCCCGCGGAAAGGGCGTTTGCGGGTTCTTGTGGATGTCGAAGCAAATGTCCCAACGGGACTTCCCGAAATCGCAGAAGACGGGATGCAAAAGCGAATCGGGGTGGCGGTAGGCCGGCACCTTGAAGTGCCGTTTCTTGAATTCCGCTTCGGCGGCAAGGACGTAGTCAATCAGTAGCTGAGGGTCGGGCGTTTTCGCGGCATCGCCGTCCTTGTGCCAGACGCATACGGCGTCGTCTTCAGCGAGGGCCTCGAATAGCTGGATGTCGCCGAACTTGTCGATCTCAGGATCGTCCTGCAGCGCCCGAGCGGCGGCAATTCGATCCTCGGCATTCTTGCAGTCGGCTTTGCTCCACGCGGCGACCACTTCCTTCCATCCATCCACAGCCCGACGCCGGATGCGGTAGTCTTCAAGGGCACCCGACTCCTGTGAACGTTTCCGGCAGAACTCGTCCAGCCATTCCTTCACCGGAGGAGGGACATTGGCTATCCTTTGGGCATCCTCCTCAAAGCGGCGACGCTCTGCCTCGGCACGCTTGATCCATGTGTGAGCCAATGAAACACGGCGGGCCGCGTGGTCAAGTATGACGGCAAATTCGAAGTGCCTGGCTGGGCCCCATTTGTAATCGTCGTCATACCGAGAATAGTCTGCGACTGAAACAGCATTGCCGTTTTCATCAATCCGGTAGGTGAACCCACATACCGCCTCCACGTCCTTCAGGATGGCGTCTGCGTATGCTCGTTGTCCCTTCGATCCGATTTTTGATCTACAGCTTTCGGCACGCGTATTCGCCTTCTTTTCAAGATTATCAAGCTTGTCTCTGCCCAGTTTGGGACCATTTTGAAGTAGCTCGTGAACGGGATTGGGTGAGTGACCCGGATAGCTGCTCAGTTCAAATATCCAGTTAATTCCGGCTGTTGCTTTGGATTCTGTGGTGTCGAAATGCTGTTGGAGTTCTTTTACGAGGTCATCGACAGTAACTGATCCATTCGATTTGTTCTTGCCAGCCCACGCTGCGATCCTCCCATATACGGCGGCCATCCGGGAGAAGTCCGCACCTTTACCGGTGCCGAACCGGCTGCTGAGCCATTGACCTGCCTTCTGGACGAGGTCTTTCGCTTCGTCCTTTTGCTCTGTCTCGGAAGATTCATCTTCGGAGCCTTTCACCGGAGCCAGATAGGCATCACGGCTTCCTAAGAAGCGTTCCAGCATATCCCACACTTCCTCGCGTGTGAGGGAGCAACCTGCTAACTTGACCGCATCATCAAACGCCTTGCTTCGGTTGACCCAAACGGCGTCTTCGCGAATGGCGGCGGAAAGCGATGCCGAGCAATCTGCCTTCCAATCTTCAATCTCGTTTTCCGCAAGGTTCCTGCTTTTGAGGATTTCCTCAAGCGAAGCGATAACCTTGCGGTTTCGATTTTCGGCGGCCTCTTTGCCAGACGCAATGATGTAATCTGCCGGGGCCCCAATCTCCGACTCCACCGAAAGCCATGATAGGGCTAACAGAATACGCCGCGCCTTGCGCTTCTCATCTGCCGGATTACGGCCAGACGGATCCTTTTGCTTGATCTGGGTATCCGCCAGAGTGTGGTCCAATCCGCCGCGCAGAGTGAGTAGCCACTCGCCGAATGCTTTGGCTCCCTTATTTACCGCCTCGTGGGTCTTCCAAAGCGCCGTGCGCCATGAAAGATCATTCGGATCAGCTTCCCTGAGCCGAAGTGTGTAGGCTCGCTGAGTGTCGGGTAGATTAGTTTGTTGTGGCATGGTTATCCCCCTATTTTTTTACAACCTGCTATACTGCAGCCTACCGAAATCTGGAGGCTGTCGTAATCTGTGCTATTCCGGAAATGTTGGCGCCTGCGGAACCATCCCTCGACCTGGGGATCGCGCAGGTCAGGGTTGCCCTGAATATGGGGCCTCGCGCTATTGAAGAATCTGGCTATTTCCTCGTTAGTCATAATCTGCCTGTTTCATTCCTCCGCAGTCCGCTCGATGTCTGCTTCGTCGAGCGGTTCGTCCACGGCATTGCGCAGCCAGGATGGATCAAAGCCTGCGGCCGAGGAGCCCTCGACTCGGATTCGCACCTTGGCTCCGTCGGATTTGTCGGCCAGGTTCGCGATGGCCGGAAATGCCTTGAAGACCTGTTCTCGGGTTGCTTCAAAGGTAAAAGCAATCCGGCGTGGAAGTGTTGGAGCGTTTGAGGGTATGAGCGTACTTTCGTTTACTGTCAGGTCCCCGCTTTGCACACTCTCACACTCTTCACTTACCATCACACTCTCTCTACTCTCCACACTCTCACCCAAAGCCGGGATCGCTTGGGGCATCATGAGGAATCCGGAATCGAAATCGACTTCGTCATCGGCAATGGAGCGGCCGAAAACCACCTTGTCGCGATTGACCTGATATTTTCCGTCAGGACCAAGAACGGGCGATTCATGAATCGCCCCCACTGACATATAGGCGAAAACGCCTTCCGATACACCGCGAGCGATCCCCTTGCGCAGGACGGATTCGGACTCCAACCGAGGCGGCATAATATCACGGAAGAACGACTCAAGCACATCGGAGGCCTTGATGCCCATGAGCGGCGGCTCGCCCTCGACCACGGATTCCCCGAGTCGCACACGCTCGGCGATTTTCCGCGGGGTCACCGAGCCGTGAATGCGCGGTGTTCCCACGCTGGTGAGAAGCTCCATGATCCGCTCGTGAACGCCGGTCGCCTGAAGCGGTCGACCGCCCCGTTCCACTTTCTCTATTTCCAATTGGCCCTCCTGAACCCGGGGCAGCCAAACGGCCGTGTAAAGCTCCCGGAAGCATGACTCGGCCGCAGCTTGTTCGGTGCGTTTCCTCTCCCGGAGTTGATCAAGCTGGTCCTTGGTGAGCCGGAGTTGTTGCTTCTTGGCTTCCACCCGGTCGATGGCCAAGAGATATCGGACCGCACGCCGCAACACCTCAATCTGTTTCTTCTCGGGTATCGCGAGGGCCAGGCCGTTGCGGAATCGCCGGGGACGATCCCCGTATTTGGTCAGGTACTCCTTGGCCTGGAGTTCCTGTTCCGCTCTTCCCTCGGCGGCGAACTCGAGGGGCAGGTAGGCAACGAGAAAACGTGGATCCTCGTCGGGAATGTCCTGGCTCTTTGCCGGCCACACGATGGCCGTGTGATGACCGGCCAGCCGGGCATCCAGCATTTCCTTGATCTTAGTTCGGACCGGGCCGTTGCCGCGCGCTTGGGAATCCTCGCGGGAAACGGTCTGCTCCGCGTCCTCGATTAGCTTGGTGACATTCGGGTCTTTCTTGAAGCAGTAACGGACGCCGTCGTAATGCAGGTACAGACATGTGTTGCGGAGCTCGGATAAGACAGCGGTGGCCGTGATGTTGTCCAGGTCGGGACCGACGCAGGCCGCAAGCAGTTCATTTTCCGTAACGCCGGGAGGCAGTGTTTCGTCGTTGCCCGAACCCTCACGCCTTAACCCGCCGAACGAGTAAAGAAGGATTGCCGTGGCAATGCGCGTGGCGGGTTTCACACTGGCAAGCGCGGGAGTCTCGCGCGCCATCCGGTCGTCGATACGTTTTGCCCGGGCGTTCGGTCCGTCGATATCCGCCGTGATGACCGGGTCGTAGTCGTTCTGTACCCCGAGCTCTTTGAGCATCTTCACCCGGACATCCACGTCCTTCAACGGCACGTCTCCGGGACCAAGGAGCGCTTTGGCTCCGCCGTTCTTCTTGAGGGAATGCATGCAGGAGGCAAGAAACCGCAGGGCACCGCGTGTCCTCTGGAAGGCATCCACCGCGGTCCAGCGTTCCCTCATGATGTCGATGAGCGCGGGATGAAACGGATACGCGGCCCGCATCCGATCACGCAGCAGACGGCCTTCCTCCTCGGCCTGCTGGCGCTCGGAGGGGGTTTCGGCATTAGCCCGCTGCATGCCGGTTATAACCTCCTGATATGCCATAGCCACGTCGGTAGCGAGGGAAGGGTCTGGAGAGCCGCCCAAAAGACGCCGCTGAAGGATCGGAAGGACCTCATCGCCTGAGACAGGCTCCCTGAGTTGGTCCACCCGAGAGGCGAGTTTGTCGATCTCGGCAAGCAGTCCCACGTTTCCCAAAGCCTCCCTGGCGCTCCAGGTAAGGGAATAGACGAGCGCGGCCTTCTCACTTCCGGCCACCTCCACGGTCAGGTTCTGGAAGAAATCCTTGGCCTGGCGCTGGAGCGTCGAATCAAGGACGCTGACCGCGGCGGACCGCTCCATGTATTTGAGCACCTCATCGAGGAGGATGAGCACCGGCCGACCGCCAGCCCCCTTGGTGAGCAGGTCGCGGATCACATCCCCGCCTGGGGCCACGCGATCCTTGTCGTGATCGGCCACCAGGGGGAAGGCCTTTTCGGGGTCGATCTGCCAGGCGATCCACCCCCACATGGTCTGGATCGTGCGGCCGCCTGCCTGCGCCGCGCCCGACGCGGCAGGCAGGTCATCCAGCGTCTTGCCGTTGCGGGCATCGAATTTCTCGCCATCGAAAACAGCTACGGCCACATCACCGGGTCGGGCGAATCCCCTGGCTTCCGGGATGCCGTCCAGGGCCTCTCGCTTTCGCGCGGCGTGGAACAGCGCTGCTAAGGTATGCGACTTTCCACCGCCGAAAGGCACCCGGAGTTTCAATACCCGGTTGTAACCGGACTTGCCGGAAAGGGATGCCAGCACCTCGTCCAGGAGCCTTCGCAGATCGGCCGTGAGGTAGGTTGCCCGAAAGAAGGCTTCCGGGTCCCGGTTGACCACGGGCACATTTGGGTCACCCGCAGCAATGGCTCCTAAATCAATGGCGAACACCGCCTCGGTCAGCGCCCCCGCTTCCACGTCAGGATGGAGTTTGATAAGGTCGGTCCAGGGACGAAGGGTGTGGGAGGGTGAGAGGGTAGGAGAGTGAGAGTGTGAAAGCGTGGGAGAGTTAGAATGTGAAGAGTTTTTATCGTTCATTTTTACACCACCTCTCGGATTGATTGATCATGGTAACCAATTGGCCGCAAATGTGCTCGTATTGATTGACCAATTCGTTATAGCCAGTTTCTTTCAAGTATCCGCATTTCAAAGAAAATTCCAACCAGACCAGAGTCTCTCCGGACTCTGTATCAGCATCACTGAGCTTGCTCACAAATGACGCCTCGTATCTTCTTTTACGCCATGCTTCGGCAATATTTGCGCAGACAGATCGGGAGGATCGTCTGATCTGATCTGTCAAACTGTATTTCTCCTCGACCGGCCATTCCTTCGAGAGTTCAAAAATTCTCATGGCCGATTCAAATGCCATTTGATACACACGCAACTCCCTGAAATCTTTCACTGTCATATTGCCCTGCCCTCATCGAACAACGGCATGCCTGACAATGGCTTCTCTATAAGCGCCTTCCAATTGGCCATTAGCTTTCTCAGCGCTGCCTGTTCTCGTTGAGTGGTCCACCCTCCCTGCCTTTCACTCTCCAACCCTCTGACACTCCCACCCTCCAACTCAGTCCCTGCCAGAGTCTGGGCGACCAGGCGCAACCGCTCCCGGTCCGGCCTCGCCTCGTCGAGGAAACTATTCAGCTTGCGGGGCTCGTTTTCCACCAGCCAGAGGATGCGGTGCAGGATGTCTATGAGAGTGGGAGAGTGGGAGGGTGAAAGGGTGGGAGAGTTTTCTTTTGCTTTTTCACGCTTGAACTCTTTCACTCTTTCACTCTTCACCTTTTCACACTCTAACGCAAAACCACCCCTTTCGGTAAAATCCCGCAGCCGGTACTTGCCCTTCTTCTTTTCGACCAGGGGATTGCGGCCCACAGTGAGCGCCTGATGGCCGCCTGCCTGCGCCGCGGACCCCCGCGACGCGGTAGGCAGGTCCAACTCCACATTCTGGCCGTAGGTGAAAACGATAGCCTCGCCCGCGTCCATCTCGGCCGCCTTGTAGGTGTAGCGCCAGAGGATATAAAAGCGAGTCGGACCATCCACACTTCCGACACCTCCTAACGCTCTCACACTCCTACTCTCCACACTCCCACTGAATATTTTTTCAAGCAGCGTCTCCAGCACGACTCCTTCCACCTCGGCCAGGAACTTCTCGGCCGGGACCTCCTCGCCGTTTGCGTATTCCACGCGGGAGAAGCGGGTGAAGGCGCGCAACCCAGCGCCAACGGCGGCGATGACCAGGTCCGCGCCCGTGATGCCCATCTTCCAGAGGGAATCCACGCGCTCCCGGACAATGGCCTGCAGCTCCGGCTGCACCTCCTCTTCGTAACTACCCACCCCCTCACGCTCCCACACTCCCACACTCCCACTCTCTAACTCTCCCACCCTCCCACGCTTCCGCGCCACCAGAAAGATGCTGGAGGCGAGGGCAGCAGACTCCTGTGCGCGGAGTCTACCGGGCTTCTCCGTATCAAGCGGCCAGGCTTCCGTGACGATAAATCCGGCACGACGAAGCGCGTCCACCAGGGTAGCCCAACCGAGGGTCGTCTTGTGGGCATAGACCACGGTCATCTGGCCGCCGGGTTTGAGCACGCGGTTGGCCTCGGCAAAGGCCTGTGCCATCATACGTTCATAGGCGGCGCGGGCCTTCTCCTTGCTGCCGCCGTGACGCATCGCATCGGCTACGGCCTCTTGTTTTTTTGGTGTGCCTTCCGTGGCGAAATGTTCAGGATAGAGATGGCCGATGGTGCGTTTAAGCCAGACGTAAAAGAAGTCAGAGATGTCGGCGTAGGGAACGTTGTCGTAGTACGGCGGGTCGGTGATGACGGCGTCGAAGGAGGCGTCAGGCCAGGCGAGCGCGGTCGCCGACCCGCGTTGAACAATCGCTGAATTCGGTATGTTGGCATCCCGGAGGCCAGCCGGAACATCCTCTATTCCAGAAACCCAACTCGCTCCGTCTGGATTGAACGGGTTGCTCTCAGCAAAATCCCAGACCATTGGCAGCGCTTGTCGCCCGAAGGTGTGAACAACCCCACGTCCGCCAGTGTAGTTGAAAACACACAATCCCGAATTGAAGTCAGCCAGGCGATCAATGATTGCACCAAGCATCACCCCCACCGCCTTGACCCTCTCACTCTCCACTCCCTCACGCTCCAACTCTCCCACTGCCTCCCGCGCTGCCGCGGCGAAGGTGAGCAGACAGAGCATCTGGCGGGGGGTGAAGAGGTCACCCCAAGTCTTCACACCATAGGGCTGCACGCGGAAGCCCAGCGTCCCCTGCTTCGGCATCGGCTCGCTCGGCACGGTCAGTCCGGTGCGTCGGCATAGCGCCTCGATGCGTGCGCGGATCGCGTTATCATCCGGCCAAAACTGGGGATAGTCGTCTGCCGAGAGGTAGATTTTCCCCTGCCTGCCCGGACGGGAGCAGACAATGGCCATCATCTGGTGGGAAGACAGGCGGCCGGCCTGTCCTTCGGCCTTTACGTAACCGCTGTCCGCCACCGTCCCGCAGAAAGGACATGTGGCATTGCCAGCTTTGGAGAAGCCTGCCGGGTCAAAGCCCAGGCCCTTTTCGGTGCGGCTTTCCATCACCTCGAAGCGAACGCGCTTCCCTGCCTGCGCCGCGGAGCTCCGCGACGCGGCAGGCAGGTCCCCCTTGGGCGCAATCATCTTGAGCGCCACATAGCGGTCTTTCTTTTTGCAGAGCCAGGTCTGGCGCACCAGTGGCACGGTGGCCCCGCAGGAAGGATTTTTGCATCGCACGGTCCGGGTCCAGAGATAGGCCACAGGGGTGAGAACGTTGGAGTGTGAGAGAGTGGGAGCGTGAGAAGGTTCTTGAGGGGACTGAAACAATTTTTCTTGAACATGCTCATTCTTTACGCTCTCACCCTTCAACACAATCGGCGGGTAAAGGTCGCCGATCTCGGCCTTGACCTTTTTGAGCACCCATTCGCCCCAGTAGCGGACCTCATCGGCCAATCCGCCCCAGGTGCGTGGAAGAGTTTGAGGGTTAGAGCGTGAGGGGGTTTGTGCATCTTTGCTCTTCACTCTCCCACTCTCCACACTCCCACTCTCCACTCTCTCACTCAAAACCGGGCCGGTCATACCGCGGACCGTCGGGTCGGGCTTTCCGTACTTCTGCGGATAGACCAGGGTGCAGAGCTCGATGATATGCGCCACGGGGTTCAGGTCCAGGGCGTAGGCTTCGCAGCCAAGGCGCAGGGCCTCCAAAGGAATGGCCCCGCCGCCCGCGAACATGTCGAGCACCTTGGGACGCGGAAACTTTCCCGATTCAATATCTTCAACACCCACACTCTCTCCACGCTCCACGCTCAAACGCTCTGCGTGGGCTTCGAGAATGTGTCTCTGGGCCTCCTTGATGACGGTAGGATTGCCCGGATACTTGCAGAGCCGCTCGATGAACTTGGCTGCATTGGCCCGGCCCAGGGCGTGAGCTCGTTGGAGAGTTTGAGCGTTAGAGGGTGTCTTACCATTCACTCCCGCACTTTCACTCTCTTCACTCCCACGCTCCACACTACCACCCATATCCGGAATGAACTGCGACGCCGGCACCAGCGCGCCGTACACCGCGGCGCGGCACGCCACCAGGGGCCGCCTGGCCCACCAGAGGTGAAGGGTCGAGATGTGCCCCTTGCGGACGGATTTCTCCCGGCTTGCTTCTGCAGAAATGGCTTGTATAGGTAGAAAATCCTCAATCAAACGCTTATCAGTCATGATCTATCCTTTTCAACGCTTCTGCCTGCGCCGAGGCTTCGGCAGGCAGGTCGGCGCTGAAGGCCTGGATCGGCAGGAAGTTTTCTATCAATCTGCGGTCGTCAGTCATTACATTTCCCCTTTGGTTCCATTTTTTTTGCTTGGCCCATTAGAAGTTAAGTTTCTCCGCATCTCCAGCGTTGCCTGGGTTCGCTTGATTTCGGCGGCCAGTTCCTTTTCATCGGGCAGGACCGTTCGATACTCCGACGCCAGCACCTTGTTCGGAAGCCCTTCGAGGGCATACCGGGCCACGGCTTCGTCTTTCTGGGCGCAGAGGATCAGGCCGACAGGCGGGTTCTCGCCCTCTTGGACCCAATGTTCCCGCGCATAATTGAGATAAAGGTGCATCTGGCCCGCATCCGCGTGAGTGAACTTGCCGATCTTCAGATCGATAACTATCAGACAACGCAGCCTTCGATGGAAAAAGAGCAGGTCCACACGATACCATTCGTCACCGATACGCAGACGCTTTTGCCTGCCCACAAAACAAAAATCATTGCCCAGCTCCAGAAGAAAGGTTTCCAGGTGACGGATGAGCGCCTCTTCCAGGTCGGTTTCAGAATATTCATCCTTGAGGCCGAGAAATTCAAGTACAAGAGGGTCTCTGATTTCTTCCTCTGGAAGGACACGGTCTTCCGGCAGCGCCTTGCCCCCTTTGCGCAACATGGCCGCTTTGTTTCGGGACAGTGCAGTTCGTTCGTAGAACTGGGAGTTGATCTGGCGGTCGAGCTGTCGCACCGACCATCCGCCGCGCAGGGCTTCAGTCTCGTAAAAGCTTCTGGCGTTTTCATTTTTTACCGAAAGCAAGCGGACATAGGCTGACCAGGGAAGAGGGAAACGGCTTGCCAGGGATTGAACCTTCTGAAAACTCACCAATTCGCTTATTCCAGACGCTGTCTGGAATTTCTGCAAGCTTCTCGGCGAGCCACTGTCGTCCGATATTCCAGACGGTGTCTGGAATATGTCCTGGTAGGCCATATAAAACGATCGCATCTGGTAGAGATTGCTCTTTGCGAAACCCCGACCGTATCTCGACGTCAGATCACGCGAAAGCCTCTTGAGCAGTTCCTCGCCGTAGTCGGCCCGTTCGGAACCTTTTTGCTCAAACTCAAAAATGCGCCGTCCGATCAGCCAGTAAGCCGCCGTCATGATGCTATTGACCGAACGGGCAGCGGAACTTCTTGCCTCATCGATGACCTTGGAGATGTCCCCAAGGACAGAATCATAATGGGTTTCCAATGTGTTGTCCGGTTTAATCGGTTTTCTCGTCATGGATTCCTCTCCGCCGCTTTCTGCACCGCATCTGGCGGGATTTCACAGAACCTTGCCGCCACGATCTCCCGTTTGGCGTGGTCGAGCTTGGCAACGGGATTGTGGATGCGCACGATTTCAGGGCTGGTCAAAACCTCCCCGTAGTCGGCAACGCGCTGTTTAGATTTTATCTGTGCATTCATTTCCATACCCCATATTATTATTTATATTCAAAGACATCAAGCTCTTTCCTCTGAAAGATCTACCGCCTCCAAGTGGGACTCCTTTCTCTAACGTGTTTTAATGCCCCCTTCCCGCTCCTATCTTTTCCTGTTTGCAATTTAATATGGCGTTGTGTTTTGCCACCAGGGGCCGCCTGGCCCACCAGAGGTGAAGGGTCGAGATGTGCCCCTTGCGGACGGATTTCTCCCGGCTTGCTTCTGCAGAAATGGCTTGTATAGGTAGAAAATCCTCAATCAAACGCTTATCAGTCATGATCTATCCTTTTCAACGCCCCTGCCTGCGCCGAGGCTTCGGCAGGTATAAGCGCCTGTAGCCCTTTACGAGCCCTTTTTTGTTTCCAGAAACCGATTGCTCCCTTTGCCCCTTTCATGCTCGTATCCCCTCAGGCCTTTTTTGTTCCTTTGTTTCCCTTGTCCGGCAAAATGTCCCCTTTGACGGGTTTATGACGGGTTTCCCCATCCAATTTGCTTGACGGGTTTGACGGGTTTAAGACGGGTTTTACTTTGGGGATGACATAGTGGGCTGCCCGGCCTGTTTCTCCAACTTTCTCCAAGATGCCGAGTTTTGTAAGTTGCCTAAGTTCCCTTAGGGCAGTGCTCTCAGAGACTTCAACCAGGTCTCGATATTCGCTGGTGCTAATCCGGCCTTTAGATTTTACGTGAGCAACTGCCCGCATCTGTCTATCGCCGAGGCCAGCTTTTGCCATAACTTCATCCGTCAGCCAGTCCCGCCACAGGGTTACCACCCACTGGCCGGCCCGCTGCTCAAAGTCCGGCTCCGGAAGAGCGGCCGATTTACAACGTTCGATTATATCCAGCGTGCCGCTGCCGGCTTTCTCGATGTATCTGGCAAGGTAAAGCGGTTCGGCGATGAGGGGATTTCGAGGAATGGACGGATGCGGTTGTCTGAGCAAATCGGGCGTGAGCGGAGGCGGCAGTTCGCCGGGGTTCCACACCTCCAGACGGTCGGCAAAAAGTATGACCTGGACGCTGGCGTTGCTGGTGTAGTCCCGATGGGCCACGGCATTGACGATGGCTTCCCGCACCGCTTCCAGCGGCAGTTCGTATTCCACGGGGGCCTGAACGCTGTGCGCCCGGGTGCCCACGCGGCGGCTGATCTTGGAAAGGACAAAGTCCAAAGCCTGATCCACAAGTTCGAAAACCGTGCCCTTATATATCTGATAGGAGGGAATGGGTTTTTGAACCTTGGTGCCGTGAAAATGAAGGCACTTCACCTCCGAGGTGACCAGAAATCGCTGTGGCTCTTTGCCGAAAAGAAGGACGGCCGCATGGTTGGGCCTTCCGTTATCCAACAGATTCAGGTGGGCGAGCGCTTTGTCGCGGCCGGTGTTTGCCGGCAAGGGATAGTTGCGTTCCCGCCTTGCTGCGGCAAGAAATGCCGTGATTTTTTCAAGAGACAGGTCCTCCAACGTCGCCCGGTGGCAGGCGGAGGCGTCAAAAGGCAGGGTTCTCAGATCGCCCGAGTGTTCCATGTACTCCACGAGGGCGGCATACAGAGCTGCGGTCAGATCATGGGTATCGGCAAAGCGCCGACGGATAAGCTGTGCACCCGCCTTGCGGATGAGTTTGCGCATCTTGGGATGCCGATCCTTGTCGTCTGCCCCTTTCACGAAGATCAGCCGGATTTTCCCGCGGGTTGTGGCTTCGTCGAATTCGCGTTCTGTGGGCGACAGCCCATCATCATCCTCGAATCCATAGTCGTTACCGAAAAGACCGACATAGATGTCGCTCCGCCCAGCCTCGGCAAGATAGACATCATCCGCCCGGCGGTCCTGCGCCGGTAAATCCTCGAACAGAAAAACCTCGAAAAAACGCAGAAGCAGCGGATCGTTCCGAACAAAATCCTTCACCGCGCGGCGCTCGATTTGAAGTTCCTTCTGGACGCTGCTGATAAAGATTCTCTTCAGATGCGCCGCCATCAGAAGATGCCTCCTTCGCGAATCGCCGCTTTCTGCACCGCATCTGGCGGAATTTCATAGAACCTTGCCGCCACGATCTCCCGCTTGGCATGGTCGAGCTTGGCAACGGGATTGTGGATGCTCACAATTTCAGGCGAATCGCCAAGGGGGTCCCAGACCACATAGAGCCAGTAGGTTTCGGCAAGCTGCGCCGCCTTGTACCACTCGTTGGTGGTCAGCCTTACCGGCTGGCCCCGCAGGCGTCCTTTGACCTCGATTCTCTTGACAAAGACCTCGCCGGTGGCAACATCTGCGATCTTGTGGGCGCGAATGTCGAACCCCAACTTCAGATGGCCGACTCGTTCGATGCGGTCTTGGGGGAAGCCCTCGGCGATCAGCGCTTCAATGACCATGTCTTCTGCGGCAATCTCGCTCTGGCGGCGGATATTCGGATCGAGTTCGTCGGAAAGACCGGCGAGTTGGGCCTGCGTGTCGGCATCAGGAGCCAGGACAAAGGCCGTCCCCACATGCTTGACCGGCCCGGTTCTGGCAATCTCAAGCCGTGTTAAACCATCGAGGCGCTCCTTTCGTGCGCGCTCGAGTTCATCAACATATTTCCTGGCCTCGTCTGAAGCAAGTTTAAACTCAGGTTTGGTCACCGCTTCGGCGGCAAGCCGCATGGCCCGCTCCTGGGCTCGGTCGATCCGGGCCTTGAACGACTTTTCCAGGTATTCCCGGCAAACCCGCGCGAAATGCTGCCGTTCACTCTGACAACGGGCGCGGCACTCAAGCTGGTAGGTCGATTTAAGAAAATCGGAAGTCGCCTGCGTGGAAATCGGTTCGATTTCTTGCGGCGGATGCGGATGCGCCGCCAGGTTGAGAAGAATGTCGCTCGGGAGCACCTCGTATTGCCCTCGCTCCTCCCGAACCGCCACGAGCTCGCCATAGAGCGGCACGTCGTTGCCTTTCGAGTCCTTGCCACGGATCGATATCTCGAAAAAATGAATTCGATAGGGCTCTCTGCACAGTGGATCCACGAAGAAACCGACCCCGCCCATCATCCCCGCAAGCCTCTCGTTGAGTTTCTCGTCCACCGCTGCATAGAGCGGATGTCCCGGCCCCATCAGGACCGCGTCAACGTGAGCATCCTGTTCAAGATGGTGTTTGTGGAAGGTGATCTTTCGATAGGCGATTTCCGCTTTCCCAACCTTTTGGACAGCGCGGAGACGTTCAGAGCGAAGATCCGCAAGGACGTGCTCGACGCGCCACAACCCGTCGGCTCTTGGCTCGATCCGAAGGCCCACTTCCCGGGCAGCGGCGACGAACTGCGCCTCCACATATCGCGGCATAAGCCGACGCTCTTCGACCTCGAGGTTCCGGCGCTGGAATGCTGAAAAATCCACGTGGCTGCGAGCAAGCGCAATGCCCGTGGCTTCCTCGTATTCTTTGAGCTTGGCCGGATCGATGCGATCAATCTGATCGAGATACTCATCCAGCCGCCTGGGATCATAGGCAGTGTCACGGAGCATGTCCGGGAGGTTTACGTCATTGAGCGACAGCACTTCGCCGATGACATCGAAAACGCGGCCTTCGAGGGCCTCGTTCATCTGGTCCAGCTTTTCCAGAAGGCGGTGGAGAATCCGGCCTTCAACAATGGGCTGGCCGTCTTCAGAGTCCGTAGCCACGAAGTTGAAAGCGTAAACGTCCCGGTCCTGGCCGATGCGATGAATCCGGCCCAGGCGCTGTTCCAGCCGGGTCGGGTTCCAGGGCATGTCGTAATTGATCATCAGGTGGCAGAATTGGAGGTTGATCCCTTCGCCGGCGGCCTCCGTTGCGACGCATACCTGCGCCCCGGTTCTGAAAACCTCCTGAGCCCGTTTGCGTTCATGGGGGTTCATGCCCCCGTGAATTTCGCAGGTGGAAAAACCCCATCGTTCAAGATGGTTCCGCACGTAGCCGAGGGTATCCCTGTGCTCCGTGAAGATCAGGAGCTTTCCCCGGCCATCCGAAAGGGAAATAAACTGCGCCTCACCGAGGCACTTTTTCAATGCGGCCAGTTTGGAATCGTTCGCGTTTTCCCGAACCCTTCGCGCTTGCTCGACGAGCTCCTTAAGGGCGGAGATTTCTGCGCGCAACTGTTCAAGTTCTGCTGCTGCCGTGTACTCATCGACCAATTGATCACGTACCGCATCGTCGAGATCGTCTTCGTCCTGCTCGGCATCCGGCAGGCGACCCTGCAAAGCGGCCAGCCGTTTGGCGCGCTGGGCCGGAGTGAGACCCTCAAGCTCTTCCAGGAGATCTTCCTGCTTTTTCAACCGCCGCTTGAGAGACTCGTGAATGGCGCAGGTGGAGCTCACCAATCTGCGTTGCAGGACTGTTCGGGTCAGCGCTGCGGAGGAACGTCTTTGCCCGGTCTGCTGCGGGATAAACTCGTTGATGTAAGCGGTAACGCTCTTGTAAAGGGTGTACTCGTCGTTGTTCAGGCAGAAAGTGACGGTGTTGGTGTGCCGGTCCGGAAATAGGCGCTTACCGTGGGCATCTTTCAGATCTTCTTTTAGACGGCGCAAACACCAAGGCGAATCCTTGCCGAGTCGAAATACGTTTTGTCTTATTTCAGCGGCCTGTTTTCCGAGGCGGTGTGGTTCCGGGAAAAGGTCCGGATCAATGAGCCGAAGGAAATGAGCGAACTTGTCTTCATCCCCATGGTGGGGTGTGGCAGTCAGGAGCAGGACATGGTCTGCTTGGGATGTGAGACGCGACGCAAGGTCATAGCGCTTCGTTGTCGCAATCGTGGATTCTCGATTCTGTCCGCCTGAGGCTGTCCTGGCCGAACATTTGTGTGCCTCGTCGATGATGACGAGGTCCCACCGCTGTTGCCAGACACGCTCCCGCACGTCATCTTGCTTGGCGTAGTCAATGGAAGCGATGATCTGTGAAGACCTCTGCCATGGATTGGTCAATTGTTGTTGGTCGACAGCGGAAAAGATGATGTCGAAAGGCTCGCCGAACCAGCGGAGCATCTCATCCTGCCACTGTATGGTGAGCGAAGCGGGGCACAGGATAAGAATACGCTCAATTGCCTCGCGAAGTTTCAGCTCCTTTACCAGGAGCCCGGCCATGATCGTCTTGCCGGCTCCAGGATCATCCGCCAGCAAAAACCGCAACCTGGGCTGCGGAAGCATCGCCTGATAAACAGCTTCGATCTGATGCGGCAGGGTGCGGATGCCCGAAAGACTTACGGCAAACTGTTGGTCATGGGCATAAGCCAGACGGATTCGGGTCGACTCGATCAGGAGTCGAAGCTTCTCGGCGTCCACAGGAGTTTCTGCTTTGGCTTCGTCAGGCCCCTTTCCAATGACAGCCAAGAACTCTTCCGCGGAGATGACGGCCTCTTCTAAAGAGCCGTCGGGAAGTCGAACACGACACTCATAACCTGCCGAATCATCAGGACCGAGCGGACGCGCATCCTCGAGAATCACGGGAACATCGAAATGTCCAGGAAGGGATATCCGCTGCCCGATCTGAGATGTGAGCAGACTGCTACTCATTCCCGCCCCTCTTCAGTGAACGTGTCTTTGCTGTTGAGCGATTTGTCTGACCTTTCGAGGAGGGTCGGCTTTGGACGGAATTTGGAATATTTTCTTGCCCTGCCTGCCGCAACGCTCGCCTGTCTGCCGCCGCTCGGCGACAGGCAGGCGGCGCAGACAGGTCGTTGTCTTGGCGCACCCATTCGTCTATTTTGGATAGCTTGAAATGAAAGAGCCGTCCCACACGGTGAGCAGGGAGCCCTTGTTCATCGATCCATCTATAAACCGATCCTTGGCCACCCCAAGGTGGGCGGTCACATTGTCGATGCCAACCCAGCTTTCTGGACCCCCCCATTTCAATCCTCTCGTCAGTTGTCAGAATCATTGACAATGTATTCCAACCAAACCAGACATAAGTATACGCTCCAGGTCCATTCCAGTCAAGGACAAAAGGACAAACTGCCGGAATACTGGGAATCTGCTATGTAGATTGCTCCAGATGGCGACCAGTTACCGGTGTTTCAACGCCAGCTCCTGCTGAATAGCCCCTTAAAGCTCCCAGTCCAGCGATCCCCCATCGCATAGAGCCAAGCGGGAAAACCGGCTCCGTTGACCTGGACAAGGACCAGGACGCGACGGTAGAGGCATGGACCGCCGCCTGCCTGTGCGTGCCCGCACGCAGACAGGGGGTGGAACCCAGCCAGAGGGTCAACCTGCCTGCTTTGCGCCAGCGCGGATAGGTGGCTGGAGTTAGGTTTCATGATTGTTGAAGACAAGAAGCTAAAAGCCCCCTGTCAATTTCTTATTAATTCATTGTTTTACAAAAATAAGCTTATCCGTGTCAAATCCCAATGATTTTGCCTTCTTAATCAGTTCAGTTTTTATTGATTCATCCATTTCAGGCGTTCTTGATAATATCCACAGATATTTTTTATTCGCACCGCAGACAAGTGAATAGGAATAGTCTTTGTCAAGTTCTATAATATTGTATCCACCGTAAAAGGGGCCGAAAAAAGATACCCTAAGCATACCGATATTTGCATCAGATACAAAATATGCCTTGCCAACAGCCTCTTTCCATTCACCTGACTTTGTGCTAAACCCTCTATTTACCACTTTTATGCCACCGTCATCCCTTATGCTGTATTCTGCATAAACCCTCTCGAGGCCTCTTTCAAAGGGATGATCAAGTCTCGCTATCTCATACCACTTTCCCACATACCGATTAACATCAAAATTTTTTACGGGTTCTACGTTGTCGGGTATGCCTACACATCCAGATAAAATCAATAATAAAAACACAAGCAGGATTCTAAATAAGCTTATCATCCTTGCACCTCTACCTTTTTCAAGAATGCTTTTCCAGCAGAACCTTATGATTTTGTTCAAAACTGTTTTCCTTATAGCTCTTAGAATACATTTAATCCCTAATAGTCATTCAAAATTGGCTCCCTGAGCAGGTTCATTTTCATTTCTGTTTCACTTAAGGTTTCTTTGAGGTTCTTACATGGGAAGGCATGCCCTTTTTCTCTGCTTCTCTGCCCTTATCCAACAAAAACGCTGAAATTGTAAATTGGCGGAGAGGGTGGGATTCGAACCCACGGTCCCGGCTTAGCGGGACAGCCGATTTCGAGTCGGCCCCGTTATGACCGCTTCGGTACCTCTCCTCATTTTAAAAAAGTTCTTGAGTATCTCCTCGCTCTGTTCTTTTAATATCCCGCCTATGACCTGGACCTTATGATTAAGCCCAAGGCTTTTTATATCAATGCGGGAACCAAATGCACCTGCCTTTTTATCAAAGCATCCAAATACAAGCGTCTTTATCCTTGCCTCTATTATAGCACCTCCACACATAATGCATGGTTCTTTGGTGCAGAATAAGGTGCACCCTGTAAGTCTGAAATTATTCAATAACCTGGAAGCCCCCTCTATTGCAAGGATTTCTGCATGGGCAGTGGGTGATTTTTTCTGTCTTGTGAGATTATGGGCAATAGAGATTACTTTGCCTTTCTTGTCTGTAATTAGGGCACCCACAGGCACCTCTTCATCCTCAAAGGCATGCATAGCCTCTACAAGGCAAAGCTCCATAAAATACTCATAATCCAAATTATTGCCCACTTAGTATTTCCTTTAATCCATCAAAAATAGGATAGATAGAGTCTTCTATCTTTTTTCTCATCCTTTTTATGTAATCAGGCCTTACATTATCCTTCCATCTCGGATAACCACCCAACCATAGATATCTTATTAATTCATGAAAACCATACCTTGAAAATCTATAATCCCCTATAGAGAATGTCCAATCATGCTCATCTATAATGACCTTTATCTGAGAAAGTTGTGTATATTTCATTATAATCTCTTCTATAAGCGGTCTTGTCTTATATCCTTCAGGATTTTGTCTGAATCTTTCTGGTTCATGGGGGAAAGGGAAATGGCTATATATCTCACCGATGAGCCCCCGTAGGTCAATGCCTGCTATGGCGCCCATAAGATTGCCTATCATCTGCGGCTCGATTCTATAAAAATACCAGTTGCCCATATATGAGCTATTAGAATGAATATCTGCTATCTGAGATATGTGGTCTGCCATGTCACTTGCAAAAAAGAAGTAATTGTCAAGGACAAGGGCGTCTGTCTCTATGTTGAAAAAACCAAAGGGAATCTCTCCGTAGTTTAATGTCTCAAAAACAAGGGGCATGGCTTATTATAACAACAGGCAGTAGGTTATACAAGGTTTTGTTGAAAAAGTATAAGTCCTCAACGGCAATAAAAAAATTCAAAAACTATATTTGTTGTTGAGTTTAACTATAGTAAAAAATTCAAATCACCCACGTTGTTTTATAAATTGAACCTTTATCTTTTATGTTTTTTTGGTTCTTTTTTTAGTAGTTTCTGTCTTTTTTGCAGTGGATTTTTTTGTCTTTATTTCTCCCTCTTTGGCTTCCTTTGCCTTTTTCACTGCTGGTTTCCTCTTTTTTGGTGCTACTGCCTCTTTATTTTCTTCCTGCTTTTGTTCCACCATTATTTCCTGCTCTTTATATCTTGATATAACTATTCTCTCTGCCTCAAACCAATGATCGAGATGTTTTCCATGCACCATGCCTTCTCTTTCAAACATCTCATAGGCTAATTTTGCTATCTCTTCATATAAATCCATAAACACCTCATAATTTTTCGTTGATGATATATTTTAACACTTTTAAATTAAATAATAAATCAATTTTTACATCAGGTAAATAATTCTTTACTCAGCAGTTTTAAATTTTTTATCCAAAACAAAATTAGTATTTGACAAAAAAAATATATGCTGATATAAAAATTCAAAGTGGGGCTGTAGCTCAGATGGGAGAGTACTTGACTGGCAGTCAAGGGGTCGAGGGTTCAATCCCCTTCAGCTCCACCAATCTTTTAATAACCTCCAAAACATCAGCCTCTCTTAAAATCTGTGCATAGAAATGGTCAAGCACTTTCATACAAACCCCGGCATTTTTTTAAGTGGTTAAGTGATTTTACCGCATCCCAAAACTTAGGTTCTTTTTTTGTATGATAGATTATTCATATGCGTTTAAATATATATACCACCTGCCTTGGTCTGTGTTGGATATATCAGGTGTTCTTTATATATGTATTACTCTATCAAGGGCTTCTATGTTGGACGAGACATCTTTGTCAAAGGTGCTTGAGTATTTGGCTTGATTGAATCCTTCTTTCGATCAAGACAAAACATTTTCACTCTGTGGGCTCTGTGTGCTCGAGTGGGTGAAACGGGCGGGCGAGATAATTATCCCTCACAGAGAACACAGATTTTTCCGTAGGGATTTTCTTTCATTCTAAATCCGGTTCTGATGCACCTGAAAACACTCTACCAGTTCCACTAATATCTCTAATGTCTGATCCCCTTTAATTGCTTATGATGCCATTTTTGCCTTGAATAGAATACTGCCTTATGGTCTCTTCTTGGTCTTTTTGTTATTTGTCTTACCCTTTCGTTTATTTTAGGGCAATAAGACCGCTTGTGCCACTGGATTAAGTGATTGAAGCATTTATTTTATATCATCTTTATAGAAATAAATATAAATGGAGGCGGCGGGAATCGAACCCGCGTCCAAAAAAGCTGGGATGCAAAGAGACTACATGCTTAGTCAGTGTATTGATCTCGGATGAAAGAACACCCACTGACAGGTTTTCTCTCACCCATACCTATATGACTTCGCCTTTCTGTATAGGTGTCCAGAAAGACTATCCTGCTTGTATCACACCATTCTAAACTTAAAGCAGGAAGAAAGTTTAGATGATGTAGCCGTCTTATGCGGCTAATGCGTACTCGTGAGAGTCTGCAGTTATATTTAGTCCTGCCTTTTTTCGGGCTGGCAGCTCCCCGGCATGCCTCTCTGACCCACACTTCCCTGTCGAAACCTATCGCCCCCATGGAAAGATTTAGTGTCATTTTATGCGCATCTCCCTCTCAGCGAGTCGTTTTTCATCCTTACGTTTTATGCTCTCTCTTTTGTCATAAAGGGTTTTACCTTTAACAAGGGCAAGCTCTACCTTTGCCCTGTTCTGTTTGTTAAAATACATAGAAAGCGGGACAAGGGTATAGCCTCTCTCGTTTATCTTGCCGGTAAGTTTATTTATCTCCCTCCTGTGGAGAAGCAATTTCCTCTCCCTTTTTGGTTCATGGTTAAATATATTTCCGAAAGAATATGGGCTTATATGGGCATTTACAAGAAAAATTTCACCATTTTTTATCTTAGCATAACTGTCCTTTAGATTTGCCCTACCCTCTCTTAAGGATTTAACCTCTGTTCCAGAAAGGACAATACCTGCCTCAAATTTATCCTCTACATGGTAGTCATGGTATGCCTTTCTGTTGGTGCATATAACCTTCATGGATATAATTATAACACACTTTTGAGAAAAGACCATATGCATTTCTCTTGAATAAACAGGTTTCATATGTTATTTCGTGAAAAAAGAAAACATAAAAGGGGGTTAATATGGATCGAATGAAGTCTGTTTTAATCATAGCTACCATGGACACAAAATATAAAGAGGCAAGATATATTGAGTCATGTCTTAAAGAGATCGGTATACCATTTATAACCCTTGATGGAGGAATAAAAGGTGATTCACCTTTTCCCGTTCAAATAAAAAGGGGGGATGTGGCGATTAGAGGTGGTATGTCTATTGAGGAGGTAAGAAATATTGGGCATGAAGGAGAGGCAATATCTATCATGGCAAGAGGCGCAAGAGAGATTGCCCTTGAACTATATAAAAAAGGAGAGATAGGAGGGATCATAGGAATAGGTGGCTCCATGGGGACTACGCTTTGCACTCATGTTATGCAGGCATTCCCTATAGGCTTTCCAAAGGTAATGATAACAACCATGGCATCCAGAGATACAAGATCATTTGTAAGGACAAAGGATATAGCTATGTTCTATTCAATAAGCGACATATCAGGTATCAATAGGATAACAGAGAAGATCCTTCGTAATGGCGCCCTTGCCATAGCAGGCATGGTAAAGGGTCATAAAGATTTTCCTGAACCTGTAAAGCCCCTTATAGTCCTTTCTACCCTTGGCACAACAGAGGTTTGTGCTCAATATATTAAAAATGCCCTTGAGGAAAAAGGTAGAGAGGTGATTGTATTCCATACCAATGGTTCAGGTGGAGAGGCTATGGAGGAACTCATAAGTAAAGAATCTGTAGAGGCTGTGGTCGACCTTTCACTCCATGAGCTTGTAGATCATTATTTTGGCGGGGATTATGATGCAGGGCCAGAAAGGGGATCTGTAGCACTTAAAAAAGGCATCCCCACTATACTTATTCCAGGCAATACAGACTTTATTGTAACAGGTCCATTAGAAAAGGCAAAAAAATATTTCCCAGGAAGAGAATACCATTCCCATAATGCTGCCATAACAACTTTAAGGACAAAGAAAAGGGAATTAGAATTTATAGCTGAAGTGATTGCAAAATTCTGTAATGAAGCAAAAGGTAGTGTATATATAATGATACCTGGAGGGGGGTTTTCAGTATGGGACCAGAAGGGCCATCCATTTTATGACCCTGATGGGGTTAAAGTCTTTACAAAGGTTTTAAAAAAAGAACTCAAATCTGAAATACCACTTACGGTCTCACCGTATAATGCAAATGACATAGAATTCGCAAAGGAAGTTGTAGAAAAACTTGTCCATCACCTGAAGCTGGAAGGGTAGAATTTTTGTGGAAAGGTTTTTCATAGTTAAAGATAGTGTGGCAGATATAAGAAAAGAACCTATAGCACCAAAAGAAAGATACATATATGATGAACTACAGGCAACACAGGCTATATACAATGAGATACTTTTATGCAGTAGAGAAATAGACGAATGGATATATGTGGAGGCAATAGAGCAGAAAATATTCAGCCATCAAAATCAATGGCAGGGATACCCCGGCTGGGTAAAAAAGGACAAGGTGGCTTGTATAGATAAGGTGCCGGAATGTGATACGCTTATTATAAAAAAACGTAAATCCCCCATATTTTTAAAACCATCCAAAAAATCCCCTATTATTTTCTATGCACCCTTTGGGGCAAGACTTTGGCTAACAGGTAATTCTCTACAGGAGGATGGATGTATCTATTTTGAGGTATCCCTTTATGATAAAAAAAATGCATGGGTAAATGGAGGTGATGCCAATCTTCCTAAAGATATGCGTAATAAAAAAGATTTAAGAAAAGATATTGTTATGATGATTAGACTTTTCTTAGGTGTCCCTTATCTCTGGGGTGGAAGAAGTATAGATGAAGGTGTTGACTGTTCAGGGCTTATAAACCTCGTCTATAGGGTTACCAATATAGACCTTCCAAGAGACAGCCACGATCAGTGGATGACTGCAAAAAAGATAAATTCCTGTGAGTTAAAGCCAGGAGACCTGATATTTATCTCGCAAAAAAACATATATCACAGGATCAATCATGTTATGTTTTTTACAGGAGGGGATGTGATAATAGAGGCATACGAGACAGGCAGCAGTGTAAGGGAGATTAAATTTAGAGAGAGATTTGGTATGGAGTTAAAGGATATAGATTCAAGGGAGATCCGATTAGATGATAGGTGTATCTATTTTTGCAGGGTCGAGGGATTGGAATGAATTTTATAAAAGAGATAAATATAAAGGAGATAAAAAGGCCTTTAAAGATGGTTTTTTCCACATCCTTAGGGAGAAAAAATACACTTAAGAGCATTATAATAAGCGTTAGATTGGGTAACGGGATAGAAGGAAAAGGCGAGTGCCCTACAAGTTTTGTATCCCCCCATGAAGATATAGATTCTATAAAAAAGATTTTGAAAAACATCATACCTTGCATGCTAAATACGGCAATAGATGACTATATGGAAAAGATTCTCAATTTAAGAAATAAATTTAAACAGTATCCTATGACCATATCAGGCCTCGAGGTAGCATTATTCAGGGCGTATCTGAAAAGCAGAGGCATTGGTGAGCATCAATACTGGGGTGGAAGATTGCATGAGATTGAAACAGATATAACCATACCCTTTATTACAGAAAAAGAACCCCTCAACAGGTGGTTAAAACATGCATGCAAAAAAAACTTCAAGGCCTTCAAGATAAAGATGAGTGGAAATATAAATGAAGATATGGAAATTTTAACCTATGTCCATGAAATCCTTTCAGATTCCATGGAAGGATTTTCTATTCGCCTTGATGGCAATCAGGGTTTTACAGAGAAGAATCTATTAAAATTTTCAGATCAGATTGAAAGAAAAGGTTATAAGATAGAGCTATTCGAGCAACCCCTTCCAAAAGATGATTACAAAGGCATGAAGGCTGTGGTGGAAAAAATGAAATTTCCTATTATCCTTGATGAATCGGTGTTTGATTGTCAGGGTCTCATGTTTGCCATAACAGAGGGCATCTGCCATGGCATAAATATCAAGATTGCAAAAAGCGGAATCTCAGAATCAAAAAAGATGATGGAGATTTCAAGAAAAAACCATATTAAATTAATGGTAGGGTGCATGACAGAGACCATGATCGGGCTTTCTGCTGGTATCTATATGGCCGCAGGAACCGGGGGATTCGATTTTATTGACTTGGACTCTATCCATTATATTCATCACCGAAATATACATGACCATATCCATATTGAACCGCCCTTTTTTTGTATTCACAATGAATAAAGATAATTTTTTGTCAATCTCCCTTGACAAACTAAAATTACAATGCTAACCATTAGATATTAGGATGTTTTCCATCTACTGCTTTTCACCGACAGGAAATAAATCTTGAGGGGGGGTGAAAGATAATAGTCAAAAGATTTCATAACAAAAAAAACAAAAAGGAGGGTTAGATGCCAGATAGCGTATACAAAATAATAGAAATCGTTGGAACAAGCACTAAATCATGGGAAGATGCAGCAAAGACAGCAGTGGAAACAGCCTCAAAAACGCTAAAAGACTTAAGGATTGCAGAAATTGTCAAGCTTGATATGACTCTCGAAAATGGCAAGGTCACTGCATATAGGGCAAGGGTGAACATTTCGTTTAAGTATCATGGTGAGGGTTGATATTTGCCCGTAGAGATACCTTAAAAAGGGCGGGGTTTTACCCTGCCTTTTTTTAAATAAATATCCAAAGCCTTTCTAATACACTTATAAAAAGACTTTATTCCTCTTGAAATCAGTTGAATTTATCAAAAGGGCTTTAGAAATCTGCTCAAACTATAGGCCTTATTAAGGGTCTCAATATTTTTTATTCCCACAAAAATAAAAAGATATGTTAATTTATTCTGCTTTTATGTCTGAAAATGATTTTATCTTTTATATGATTGGAATAATCCACAGAGATTCTCAATGTGCAGTTAAATTGGCAGAATGGCTTGAGGAAAAACAACCAGATGTTATAACAATAGAACTATCCAATTTTGGACTTGCTTTTAGAGAGAAAATGGGAGATTTTTATAAAAAAAATCTGGAAGAAAATTTAAAAAGATTAAATATGGATACAAATGCGATGCTCAATCATTACATTGAAGATATAAAAAAATATATAGAAATACCTTATGAATATAGAGTTGCCCAGAAATACGTCAAAAAAAATAGAGGATTTATATATCTCATTGACCTGGATATATTCTCATTTATAAAATTAAAGGAGATAGATACATTGTTTGACCTTGAAAATATTCGCAATCTTTTAAATTTAGAAGATAAAGGCGAAGAAACAGCGTCAGAGAGGTTATTTGCAAGGCTTTATTTTGAGGAAGGAATAAAGGCATTTCCGTATACAGAAGAAATGCGTATCAGGGATATTCATATGAAAGATAGAATATCATTGTTAATAAGATGTCACAATGAAAGAAAATTTACCCATATATGCGGCTGGCAACATCTTTGTGACCCTCATGGTATCTATAAAACTTTGAACCCTATAAAGGTATTTATCTATGATCAAGATATTTGTATTTGATTTAGGAAATGTCATATTGCCTTTTGACCACAGACATATTCCAGAAAAACTCCTTGAATGGTCAGCAAAAAAAGGATTTTTTACCCCTGAAGAGATGTTTGATTACCTTTTTGACCTAAATAATGGTCTTATAAACCCTTATGAAGAGGGCTATATGACATCACTGGATTTTTTTGAACTCATAAAAAATCGTTACGTTCTCAAAATGGATTTTGAAGACTTTAAAAATATATGGACACCTATCTTTAAAGAGGACCATGGCGTCAACAGGATAATACTCGAACTAAAAAAGATGGGATACCCCCTTTTTATATTAAGCAACACAAATGACCTGCATTTCACATACATAAAGGATAATTATCCTATAGTTAAAACCTTTGATGAATGGATACTGTCCTATGAGGTTCATGCAAAAAAACCAAAAAAAAGGATATACGATGAGATATTCAATAGGATCAACGTATCTGCTGAAGAGGTTTTCTATATAGACGATACTGCTTCTTACATAGATAAGGCAAAGACATATGGGATAAAAGGGACTGTTTTTAAGGACTCAGACAGTCTATGGAGACAGATTAATGATATTATCTGAAATTTATCAAGATAAAGGGTCTATAGATGCATTTTCCTAATATTGACCCCGTAATATTCTCTATCGGTCCGTTGTCTCTTAGGTGGTATGGTCTTATGTATATTCTTGGATTTGCCGCATCTTATTGCCTTGTCTTGTATCAGTTGAGAAATAAAGCCATTGGTATTCAGAAAGCCTTCATGGATGATCTGTTTTTTTATCTTATTATCGGCCTTATTGTCGGTGCAAGACTCGGTTATATAATCTTCTATAACCTTAAATTCTATATCCAGAATCCCCTGGAAATCTTTATACTGTGGCATGGAGGCATGTCATTCCACGGGGGTTTACTGGGAACATTTATTGCAGGCTATTTGATTATAAAAAAATGGAAGATGGATTTCTTTAAGGTAGCAGACATTATAATACCTACCTGTCCCATTGGATTGGGGTTAGGTAGGATTGGAAACTTTATAAATGGAGAGTTATTCGGAAAACCATCCAATCTACCCTGGGCAATGATATTCCCTAATGGTGGCCCTATGCCAAGGCACCCTTCACAATTATATGAGGCGTTCCTTGAAGGTATGTGCTTATTTCTAATCCTCTGGTTTTACAAAGATAGAAAAAGACACGATGGAGATGTCTTTGCCTTATTTCTAATACTTTATGGTATCTTCAGGATTGTCTGTGAACTTTTTCGCGAGCCAGATGCCCATCTCGGATACATTTTAGGCATTTTCACCATGGGTCAAATATTAAGCATCTTTATGCTAAGCATAGGTATATTTCTTAAATTTTATCTAATCCCGAAAAAAAATACCCGAAAAAAATAAAAAAGTATTTGATTTTAAAAAAAATTCTATCCTTGACAAAAAATAAATGGCTTTTTATAATATGTGAAATTTTTCATAAAATCTGGAGGATCTATGTGGGACAACTTAAACCTTAAAGAAGTTGTGGAGTATACGAAAGATCCATTCCCATCCATAAGGAAATGGGTAAAGGAAAAGGGTAAAAAGGTTGTAGGCAGCACAATTGCTGATGTGCCAGAGGAGGTAATTTATGCCTTTGGCTTCCTGCCTGTTGCGCTTGTGGGGACTGACAAGCCACTGAAGAAAGCCCCCAGCCGTCTACCTGATAATGCATGCTCTCTTGCAAGAAGCAATTTAGAGCTTGTCCTCAGCTATGAAGGAGACCTCTTCGATGGTTTTGTTTTGCCCCAGGTCTGTGACACTACCCAACACTTGTCTGATATTTGGAGGATAAGCTTCCCCGACAAGTATGTAGAATGCTTTCTTGCTCCCCGTCAGGTGGACAGACCAAGCGCAAGATACTGGGTTAAGGAGGAGATTGAGAGGCTTATAGAATCCATGAGCAAATGGACAGGGAGGAACATTACAGATAATGACTTGAAAAGGGCAATAAGTCTTTATAATGAGAATAAAAGACTTCTCAAAGAGATTTATGACATCAAAAAGAAAAATCCTGAAACCATCACAAATAAGGAGTTCTTCTCCCTCGTAAAGCTATCCATGCAGGTAGATAAAGAAGAAATAAACAAAAGCCTGAAAAAGATAAAGGAAAACCTGAAACCAAAGAATGGTGAAGGTTATATGGATATAGTCCTTGCCGGCATCACATGCGACCCGCCTGAAGTCTATGATCTATTTGATGAGATTAAACTCAATGTTATTGCAGATACCCTTGTTACTGGATCAAGGTATGTTGACGGCATTGTCTCAGAGGATGGAAACCCTATAGATGCCCTTGTTGACAGACATATGAATAGAAATTTCTTCTCACCCATACATGACAATGTATATAGAAACTTTGAGGAGATAAAACAGCTTTACAAAGAGAACAATGCAAAGGCAGTAGTATATATTCATATAGAGTTCTGTGAATCCCAGGAATATGATTATCCTGACTTAAAGAATATGATGAGAAAGGAAGGGATACCCATGCATGCCCTGGACACAGAATATCAAACAGTATCACTTTCTCACCTGAGGACAAGACTTCAGGCATTTTTTGAATCCTTGAAAGGGGGCTCCTTATGAGTGAAACACCAAAAACCGATAAGCCAAAGAAAGAATTAACAAAATCACAGATGTTATCTAAAAAGATAACAGAAGATTATATGAATGAGGCATTCCGTGCCCATGAATTAGGCAAACTCATTGGATATACCACGGCAATCTCCCCGGTGGAGATCTTTGTTGCCCATGATATAGTGCCTATCTATCCTGAAAATCATGCAGTGGCTAATCTTACTGCAAAGAAGGGCGTTCAGTTGTGCTCTGTGACAGAAAACCTGGGTTACACAAGCCATCTATGCGCCTATGCGAGAAGTGATCTTGGCTATAGAGAGACGGGCATCACTGTTACAAAAGGCATACCAGAACCAGATCTTTTCCTTGCATGTAATGCCCAGTGCTTTACCCTCACCAAATGGTTTCAGGTTTTAGCAAGAAGAGGGAACCTTCCTGTTTTTGTCTTTGACACGCCTGAGCACATAATGGATAAAAAGGCAAGGGAAGAGATCGTCAAGTATTGCGTCCTTCAATTAAAAGAGCTTATAAGTTTTCTGGAAGAGATTACAAAGAAGAAATTCGATTATGATAGACTCAAAGAGGTTATGAAATACTCTGCTGAATCAAGTATTTTATACAAGAGATTCCTCGATATGGCACAATATAAACCATCACCTATAAGTATATTTGATGCCCTAATAGGGATGGCTATAGCTGTATACAGAAGAGGGACACCAGAATGTGTAGAATATTATAAAACCCTATGCGATGAATTCCAGGAAAAGGCCGATAAGGGCATTGGTGTGCTCCCTAAGGAAAAGGAAAAATATCGCTTATACTGGGAAAATCTCCCTGTTTGGTTCAAATTCAGTGACCATGCAAAGCTTCTTGGCTCCTATGGTGGCGTAATTCTCACATCTCTCTATGTCCATGCCTGGAGTTTTGAATTTGATCTAAATAAAGACCCGCTGTTGACCCTTGCAGAAAATTATGTTTCAAGATTCTCCAATTCAACCCTTGAGGACAGGGCAGATATGGCAATGGAACTTTTTAAGAAATATTCCATGAATGGCATGATAATGTTCATGAACAGAAGTTGTAAGGCAGTTTCATTTGCCGTCCCAACTCTGAAGGATGTCCTTGTAAAGAGAACAGGTATACCTGCCCTTGTTTTTGAGAGCGATATGGGTGATCAGAGATTCTACTCAGAGGCACAGATAAGAACAAGGATCGAGGCATATTTTGAAACATTAGACAGACTCCAGCCGAATGTGGTATAAGTAGACAATGGCCTTATAAAAGCCCTGGATGATTTGAATCCAGGGCTTTTTTTTATTAAATCCACTCACTGAACTATAATATACTTGACTTTCAGTAATATATTTTGTTAATTAATTCACAAAGGAAATTTTATGTTTAAGGAATTAAAAAATCTAATCTTTTTAATATGAAAAATCCATATAGGACCAGGTTGGCCCTTTTGGAAGGATGCCCTTGTAACCTCTCTGCCTTAGGGTGCACAAGCAATACCTCCCGTAAGCCCAGGCGCAAAAGAGGCTGCTTTAGGGCTTAGTTCTCAAGGAGGTATTTATGTCAGATTACATACAAATGTGGTCAAATTTAAGACTCAATCTTGTTGTCCATTATGCACCTAAAAAGGAGTCCCCCCATTCTGCAGGAAATGAAAAGTTACATATTGATTTGGATAAGGTTGAGTTATGTTTGAATTGATAGATGCCAAAGGCCTTGGATGTGGTGTCCCTGTTGTTATGGCAAAAAAGGCCCTTGAGGTCCATAAAAAAATAATTGTTTTAGTGGATGATTTGGTGAATGTAGAGAATCTGAAAATTTTAGGCAGCTACTTAGGTTGTAATGTTGATATATCAAAGGGCCATAATGATTGTTTTATGGTTTATATGATGAGATTGGATGACTGATCTGCTTTAGATAATTTTTTATAGATGAAATTAAATTTTTATTTTTATGGAGATATAAGATGGAAACAAACCCTGAACCTTTAGTCAGTGATGAATATACTAATGATCAGCCAACAAAAAGACTTATCGCCCATATCCAGAAACAGCGCATTGCAGGAAAAAGTGTAGTGGGTATATATTGCGGCTATGCACCATATGAGTTGATCCGTGCCCTTGATTTAGTCCCTGCCACATTATGCGCCTTTTCCCATAAATCCATTGAATCAGCAGAGGCAGTGCTCCCTGCCAATCTCTGTCCCCTTATAAAATCGAGTTTTGGCTTTATAAAGACAGACACCTGTCCTTTCTTCGGATTATCAGATGTGGTCATAGGTGAAACTACCTGTGATGGAAAAAAGAAGATGTTTGAATTAATAGGGGGTTACAAACCTATACACATAATGGATCTCCCCCAATTGCCCGATGAACCTGAAGCAATTGGGCATTGGGAGCAAATGATCTATAAGGTAAAAAATTTCTTGGAGAATACTTTCAACACAAAGACCACCAATGATAGGATAGAGGAAGAGATAAAAAATACAAATCTTGAGATAAAAAAGATGAATAAGATATTCAAATATCTTGCTATTGATCCCCCGGTTCTTGGATGGGAAGAACTATATGACCTGTTCTTCCTATCTTTAGTAGACTCTGGTCATGAGATGGCAAAATTGTTAGACCAAGTATTATTTAAGCTCGAAAAAAGAAAAAAACAAGGCTATTTCTATGGTAGAAAGGGTGCCCCAAGGGTGATGGTCACTGGTTGCCCTATTGCAGGTGATGCAACAAAGGTGTTTAGAATCATAGAAGAGTTAGGGGGTAATATAGTTGCACTCGAAGCCTGCTCAGGCATGAAGCCCTATATCTCTCTCATAGAAGAAGACACTGGCAGTCCTATAAGGGCTATAGCAAGGCATTATCTTAAAATTCCATGCGCCTGCATGAGTCCAAACAATAAAAGGCTCGATTGGATAGATAGACTCATAGAAAACTTTAAACCCCATGCAGTTATAGATGTTATCCTTCAAGCATGCCATGGATACAATATAGAGTCATATAAAGTGGGTGAACATATAATGAACAAATATGGTCTTCCATTCTTAAAGATAGAAACAGACTATTCACAAAGCGATATAGGTCAGATAAGAACCCGAGTAGGTGCCCTTCTGGAGCTATGTAATTCGGACGACAACGTTTTATTGCAATGCCATGAGGGTTAAAATTAGATAGAAGGATGAATTTATAAAAACTCTTTTGAAAGGATAAAACATGGAAAAGATGGATATAAAAGCATATAGATTGAAAAGATTAAACTGAACAGAGAAAAAGAGGAACGGACAGTTTCTCATTGCGTTTAAGTTCGCCTTTTTCCCGCCTTAATACCCACCTTTAAATACCTCCGGTGGGTCTAGGCTGAAATAAGGCGAATAGATAGATACTACTGGAGGTTTAAATGTTCAATAATAAAAAAATAGGTCTCAAATCATATATAAACCCTTACCGCTGTATTAAATATCTCCATTCTCTCTGTGTATACAAAGATTACATATATACATGGAGCAAATAAAAAATTGGGGGCAATGGTGCTGGGCGCCCCGCGGGCTGCAAACCCGTTGGCTTCGTCTAAAAAACGAGGAGGAGGTTCGATTCCCCTTGCCCCCTTATATGGTATTGGAGGTCTATTAAGGCTTTCTTATGAATAATCTGGAAAAGAACATAGTAGTTGGTACAGCAGGTCACGTAGATCATGGTAAAACAACACTCGTTAAATGCCTCACAGGGATTGATACAGATAGGTTGAAGGAAGAAAAAGAAAGTGGCATGACCATTGAGCCAGGCTTTGCCCATCTTGTTCTGCCTAATAAAACAGCGGTATCTATTGTGGATGTCCCAGGACATGAAAGGTTTATAAAGAACATGCTCAGGGGCATTTCAGGTGTAGATATTGGCATACTGGTTATTGCAGCAGATGATGGCGTCATGCCTCAGACCGTTGAACATCTTGATATCTTGAGCCTTTTAGACATTCAACAAGGCTTAATAGTTATATCTAAAATAGACCTTGTAGATGAAGATTTAATACAAATGGTCTCTGATGAGATTCACGAACTCACAGAGGGGACATTTCTTGAAAATGCCCCTATTATACCTTTTTCTGCCAAAACAGGGCAAGGCATTAATAAGATTCTTAAAATAATCGATGACATGGCAAAAAAAATAGTGAAAAACGACTCAAACGATATATTTCGTCTACCCATAGACCGTATATTCACCATGTCCGGTTATGGGACTATCGTGACCGGAACTATTGCCTCAGGAAAAATAAAAACAGGTGATAGTGTGGAAGTTTATCCTCTATGTAAGACCACCATTGTTCGTAATATCCAGATACACAACAAATGGATAGATGAGGCAATAAAAGGACACAGGGTAGGCATCAATATATCAAATATTAAGGTTGATGAATTGAAAAGAGGTATGGTCCTTGCAAATCTTGATTCTATGCAGCCAGCCCATATAATAAACGCCCAATTTCATTATCTAAACTCAAATCCACGTGCCATTTTAGATAAGATTAAGGTGAAGCTCTATTCAGGGACGTCAGAGGTTGTGGGAAGGATGTTTTTTATTAACAAAAAAAAGATAGGGCCTGGTGAGACTTGTTATGTTCAGTTGAGGTTGGAAGAAAAGATAGCATCATTTCCCTATGACAGATATGTAATCAGGACTTTAAGCCCTAAAAAGACCATAGGTGGGGGTATTATCTTAGAGATAAATCCAAAAAAATATAAAACTTCACATTCAGGCCTGGTGGAACACCTCCTATCAGTGGAGAAAAGAAATATTAGAAAAATAATTGAGAATCTTATGATGCAGGATAAATACAGGACAATTGATGTCTCAGAGCTTGTAAAGAAGACCTATGCCTCAAAAGAAGAGATAAAAGATGTGTTAAATGTAATGGTCAAAGAAGGCTTAGCAAAATTTATAAACGATGATTCTATCATACTAAAAGAACACTACAATGCTTTGAAGGTGGATATTCTTGAAAGAATTAGCGAATTCCATTCCCAGCATCCCCACATCAAGGATATATCGCAGGAGGATATACGCTCAAAGGTCTCACTTGTATTTAATCAAAGATTATACAAGGCAATAATCAAAGAACTTGCTGAAGAAGAAAAGATAGAGATAAATCAGAGTAGGATCAAGCTATCAGGATTCAAAACCAGTCTCAGCGAAAATCAAAAACGTTTATGCAAATATATAGATAATATTTGCAGGGATTATTATTTCAGGCCATTACCATTAAATATACTTGCAAACATAAAGAAGCGTTTTGGTGAACAGGAGATTGAAACAGTTTTAAAGACTATGGTTAACGAGAAAAGATTGATAAGGCTAAACAATAACAGGCTAATACATTCTAATGCCATGGAAGATATAAAGGCAAAACTTAGAGATTATATAGGAAAAAAAGGGAAGGTAACCCTGTCAGAATTTGTAGATGTCATTGGTATCGGAAGGACTCAGCTTCAGCCTATCTTTGATTACCTCGATGCTGAACGGTTTACCATGAGAATAGGGGACTACAGGGTTCTATATAAAGATGTCTCATATGCTAATAAAGGGACTAAAAATAATGAAGTTTACGGTTTGAATATTGAAAATAAGAATAAGAGGTGAAGGCTATGGAAAATGAATTTAATTCAAAACAAATGTTATTAAAAAAGCTATGTGAGAATTCAGGTTTTAATAATCATGGGGATGTCATGGTAGTTGGAGGTGGTATAAGTGGCATTCAGGCTGCCCTTGACCTGGGCACAGCAGGGTTTAAGGTCTATTTCATAGAAAAATCACCTACTGTGGGTGGCAAGATGGCTCATTTAGATAAAACATTCCCCACCAATGACTGCTCCATGTGTATAGAATCACCCAAATTTGTAGAATGCAAAAGACATCCTAATATTGAGATGATCACTTATGCAGAGGTAGAAAGCGTTAAAGGCGAAAAGGGAGATTTTACTGTCACTGTGGTAAAAAAACCAAGATATGTAGACGAATCTAAATGCACTGGCTGCACTGTATGCGTTGAATATTGTCCGGCCCAGTACCCTGATCAATTTAATCAGGGTATCTCCAATAATAAGGCTATTCATATATATTTTGCACAGGCAATACCTCTTGTAACTTATATTGATGAAAGTTGTCTTTATTTAAAAGAAAAAAAATGCAGGATATGTTCATCAGTCTGTAAGACAGATGCCATAGACTTCAGCCAAAAGCCTGAATACATTCAGATTAAAGTTGGGGCTATTATTGTTTCCCCAGGCATTGAGCCTTTTGATCCAAGAGTTATCAAAGAATACCATTATGGTGAATATGCCAATGTGGTCACTGCCTTTGATTATGAAAGGTTACTATGTGCCACAGGTCCATATGAGGGGGAAATCTTAAGGGCATCTGACAAAAAACACCCCCATAATATAGCATGGATACACTGTGTTGGTTCAAGACAGGTAATAGGAGGCGGAAATAGTTACTGTTCGGCAGTCTGCTGCACTTACACTCAAAAGCAGGTGATACTTACAAAAGACCATGATGCAGATGCACGCTGCACTGTTTTTCACAATGATATACGCTCATATAGCAAAGACTTTGAAAGATTCTACCAAAGGGCAGAAAACCTGCCTGGCATAAGGTTTATAAGAAGCTATGTGTCCATAGTAAGGGAAGACCCTGTAACGAAAAATATATTCATAAGATATTCAACGCCTGAAGGAGAAATAAAGGAAGAAGAATTTGATATGGTCGTTCTATCTATTGGTTTGGCACCACCTGCAAATGCGAAAAAATTTGCACAAGCCTTTGGGATAGAATTAAATGAACATGGTTTCTGTAAAACAAATCCCTTTAATCCTTTGGAGACCACAAGACCTGGCATATTTGTGAGTGGTGCATTTTTAAATCCCATGGACATACCCGAATCAGTCTATACAGCCAGCGGTGCTGGATCTCTCTGCGGTGAAACACTCAGCTACAGAAGAGGCAAACTTTCAAAGGAAAGGATCTATCCACCTGAAAGGGATGTATCACACGAAGAGCCGAGGATAGGGGTTTATGTATGCCATTGCGGTGCAAATATTGGCAGAATCGTAAATGTCCCTGAGGTAGTGGAATATGCTAAGATACTGCCTAATGTAATTCATTCAGAAGAAAACCTTTTTATCTGTTCAACAGAGGCTGCTGCCATGCTGGCAAAGGATATAAAAGAAAAAAATTTAAACAGGGTAATAGTAGCTGCATGCACACCGAGAACACACGAGCCCTTATTCAGAGACACACTCCGCGAAGCAGGTATAAATCAGTATTATTATGAGATGTCTAATATAAGAGAACACTGCTCTTGGGTTCATTCAAAGGAGAAGGAGGCTGCCACAGAAAAGGCAAAGGATCTTATCAGAATGTCCGTGGCCAGGGCACACCTTTTAGAGCCTTTACAGGAATTTGATCTTCCTGTGAACAAGGTAGCCCTTGTGGTAGGAGGTGGTATAGCAGGCATGACCAGCGCCTTATCTATTGCAAATCAGGGGCACGAAGTTCATCTGGTAGAAAAAGAAAATCAATTAGGTGGAATGGCACTTAATTTGCGTTATACCCTCGAAGGTCTTGATGTGCAGGCTTTTTTGGGTGAATTAAAGAAAAAGGTCTATAATCATCCCTTAATACACGTATATACAGGTGCAGAGATAAAAGATGCAACTGGTTATGTGGGAAATTTTGTAACTACCATCAAATCTGACAATAGAACTGCAGAGATAAAACATGGTGCAACAGTGATTGCCATTGGAGCTGATGTATATAAACCAAATGAATATTTATATGGAGAAGACGAGAGGGTAATTTTACACTTAGATTTAGAAGAAAAGATATCAAAGGCAGATAAAAGTGTTATGGATGCCAAAAGTGTTGTCATGATCCAGTGTGTAGGCTCAAGGAATGAAGAGAGAAACTATTGCAGCCGCATATGCTGTAATGAATCTGTAAAGAATGCATTGAAACTCAAAGAAATAAATCCTAATGTGGATGTTTACATATTATTCAGAGATATGAGAACATATGGCTTCTCGGAAGATTATTACAGGGAAGCATCTAACAAGGATGTAAGGTTTATACATTACGAGCCGAATCATAAGCCGATTATAATACCAGGTGAATCTGAAGACGGAAGATCAGTTCTGAAAGTAACAGTAAAAGATTTTGTCCTTGGGAAAAATTTGGAGATAGATGCAGATATTATAACATTGGCTTCTGCTATAATCCCTGCAGAAACAACTCAGGATATATCAAAAAAATTTAAGGTTGCCTTAGGCCCTGATGGCTTTATGCAAGAGGCACATGTAAAGTTAAGGCCTGTTGACTTTGCTGCAGAGGGCATATATCTCGCTGGGATTGCCCATTATCCTAAAATGATAAAGGAAACATTGGGTCAGGCATATGGAGCAGCAGGAAGGGCTCTGACCCTCCTTTCTAATGATACTGTGGTAGCATCAGGGTCTGTATGCACAGTAGATGAAAAGATGTGCATGGGATGCGGTGCTTGTTCCACTGCGTGCACATATAATGCCATAGAATTAAAAGAGACAAAACAAGGAAGGAAGGCAGTTGTTGTCCCTGTTCTTTGTAAAGGTTGTGGTCTTTGTAATTCCAAATGCCCAACAGGGGCAATACAGCTTAAACATTATACAGACCAGGAGATATTCAATCAAATCCTGGCAGGCTTATACAAAGATCCAGAATACGCTTCAGGCAAGATAGTCACTATTTAGTAAAAAGGAGGAAAAGAATGGGTTCAGAAGCTAAATTTAAGCCAAAAATGCTGGGTATTATATGTAATTGGTGTTGTTATGGAGGTGCAGACCTCTGCGGCGTATCCCGCTTTCAATACCCTACTTATATACGCCTCATAAGGGTCATGTGCTCTGGAAGGGTGGATATGAAACATATACTTTTTGCCTTTCTAAACGGTGCAGATGGTATATTTGTAGGGGGTTGTCACATAAATGACTGCCATTACAATCCAGAAGGCAATTACGATGCCTTAAGTATGTATAATTTCTGTAGAAAACTCCTGGAACACATAGGTATAAATCCCATGAGATTAAGGCTTGAATGGGTATCTGCTGGTGAAGGAATACGTTTTGCAAATATTATGAATGAATTTAGCAGAGAGATAGAAGAACTTGGACCCTTAGGTAAAAGTGAAGGTTTAGACAACGCAGAACTGCAATTGAGGATTAAAAAAATCATAAAACTTGTTCCTTATTTCAAACTTACAAAGATGAAAGAACTTGCCCTGCATACCCATGATGAGGATCTATATACAAAACTATATACCAGCGAAGAGATAGACAGGTTAATAAAAGAAGCACCTTCTTATTACATAGACCCTAAAAAGTGTCAGGCATGTATGACCTGTGCAAAAAGATGCCCTGTATCTGCCATTAAAAGTGAAAAGAATAAGGTGCATATTATAGATCAGGAGAAATGTATAAGGTGCGGAACATGCCTTGATGCATGCCCTCCCCGTTTTGGTGCAGTCACAAAGATTATAGGTGAGTCTGTGCCACCGCCTATATCTGAACATGAAAGGACTATCATAAGAAAGAGTGGAACAACAGCATAGTTGTTTGAAAACAACTAAACATGTTATAATCATGACTGTAATGAAGAGATTATATTTACTCAGACATGGCGAAACCCAATGGAATAGGGAAGAGGTATTCAGGGGGACAAAGGATATCCCCCTGAATGAAAGGGGATTAAAACAAGCACAGATGGCAGGAAAATACTTTAAAGATAAAGGTATCCAGGGTATATTTTCAAGTCCATTAAAAAGGGCATTAGAGACTGCCCAGGCAGTAGGAAGAGAAACAGGTAAGCACATAGAAATAGTAAACGAATTTACAGATATAAACTTTGGTATATGGGAAGGTCTGACCGTTGAAGAGGTAAAAAGGGTCTATAGAGATGATTTTGAACTGTGGAGAAGGTCCCCTGAAAAACTCTCTCTTCAAGGGGCAGAGACCATCCACATGGTAAGACAGCGTATATCAAAGGGGTTAGAAAGGATAAAACAGCTTGAATACGAAACTATACTTGTGGTCACCCACAGGGTCATATGCAAGGTCATTGTATTGTATCTTCTTAATATAGGCAATGAACATTTCTGGGATATGAAATTCGACCCTACATCCATAACACTAATAGAGAGGGATAAAGACAGGTTTATCCTCACATTCAGCAATGACACTTGTCATCTCAAGGAAAAGGATGGTGGGTCAAAAATAAAAGACTTTTGATGAATAGGTGTATTAATACTGAACAGAAAGATTGTTTTTTCTAAATACTCAAACGGAAGGCCTCTAAGGGTGCGCTCAAACCCTTTAAAGATATACTACCCATGGAAATATAATTGAAACCTTTGTGAGCAATAAGCTCCTGGGTTGTTTTACCAAACAAGACCTCAAACCTTTTTGCCTGGCCACAAAGTCTTGCAGCTATATTGACTGTAGACCCGATATGGGTAAATTGTTTTCGATTTTCTGACCCAAGAGGTCCTAAATATACCGGCCCTGTATTTATGCCGATTCCCACCCCTATCCAGCCATCTTCAAGGAATTCTTGCTTTTTAAAACCATTGACAATTATCATGGCACATTTAATGGCATTCTCAGCCATTTCAGGGCCACTAAAAACTGCCATTACTTCATCACCACTCAATTTATCCACAATACCATGATACTCTTCAATGGTCTTTAATTGCATTGAGATGTTTCTATTGAGCATCTTAAATACCTCATGGGGTTCCATATTTTCACTAATACTGGTAAAATCCCTGATATCAGAAAAGAGAACTGTAACATTTATAAGCGCACCTGGGTGGACTTTCCTTCCTGTTATTATCTCCTGAACAATTTCTACTGTTGGAGGGGCAACATATCGGGCGAGTTCAGACTTTACTCTTGCGAGCTCTTCGTATAGCTCTTTAACCTCTGTTACATTTTGGGTCTGTGATACGAGTTTCACGGTATCATCAAGTTTTTTCTTTTCATTCTCTGTTTGTCTCCATTGTTTCCATGCGAACCAAAGGAGGCCTAAAAGATAGATAAATATAAAATTTTTTAAAAAGTTTGCAACGGCAAGGTTCGTATATTGTAAAAGGACATAAAAAATCGTGTCTATAAAATAGATGGCAATATTGAATAATGAAAAAAGGATGGCAATAATTGTGATGAGAATTATATGAAGATATCCTTTTCCTTCCAACATCAAGTCACCTAATATACTATAGAGGCATGGTGATTCATTGTCAAAATAAATATTGAAAAGGGTTTACTGATTCAAACTAATAAAAATTATAAGGGTTATCTTTTATTTATGCTGCAAGTGACTCAATCCTGCCTGCAATATCATCCCTTATTGATTTTATCCTATCTGTATTGCCACCTGCCTGGGAGATGAGCGACTCAATGGTTGTAAGTTCGTTATGGATATATTCAAGGGCTTGGTCTTTAATCTCATCTATGGTTTTGTTTATGCGAACCTCCCATTGATATGCAAGCCTGGATAGGTGAATGTCCACAACCCTGGGTATCTGTTTTAAAAAGTGTCTTTCAAAGACCTTACGGAATATAAACATGGGAAACAAGAACCACAGGAGGTCAAAATGAAAATCAAAGGTCTTTGTAAATGCCACATCAGGGTGGGCAGGTTCTGATACATCCACTATCCAATTGACACTATTAGGTTTAATGCCAAGAACCTTTTCGATATTCCTATCCAATAGATTCCTAAATAGTTCCACAGATCTGGCTATGGTGCTGTGTGCCCTCTTTAAAGTCCCGAAGAAATTTTTATAATCTGCCCTGGAAATATGGTCCATCTCGGCAACCATATTATCCATAAGCCAATCTTCATATTGCCTTGTAAGTTTCCAGAGATTACCCTTCCATCCTGACATGTCCTCTGCGAGCTTTTTAGTGAGCTTCCCAATAAGCCTTTCTCTGTGTGTTTCGTTGAGAAACGATGAGATAAGCTCTCTCGTGTGGGTTTTGTTTTCTCTGGCAATGAGTGAAAGTTCAGAATTTATCAATTCATAATTTACTTTTTCATCGAGTATGGTTTTTCTCAGCTTTTCTCTATCCTCATCAGCACTTACAGAGGTCTTAAGTGCAATGTCCAGGTAGCTTATACATTGTCTTGCAATAGAGCGGATCTTGTGCTGGAGTATGCCTTTGAATTCTGAATCTCTATTATAGGATAGGCTCACAAGGAGCTTATCGATCCATCGTTTATATAACTCCATATCCTTGATGGTAGAATAAAGGAGTATCTGAAAGTCCTGATTAAATTCACGACGTAATGAGTCTTTGAAGAATCTCACCACCTCCATCTGCTGCTCATTAGAGAGCATATCTGCCTTTGTAAGAAGTATAACCACCCTGGGGGTAAATTCCATGAGTTCTTTTATGAGATTGAGGTCATTCTCTGACAGTGGTCTATCAGAGCTTATGGCTATTATAGCAGCGCCTACCTCCGGTAACCATTCTTCTGATACCTCTGTGTTATATTTAAAGATGCTCCCTAAACCAGGAGTATCTACAAGCCTCAACCCTGGATAAGGTTCAAGCATTGGCAGTTCAATATCTACAACCTCCACATTCTTATTATTGGCAGTGTTTTTTGCCTCAGATATATATTCCTCCACTTTATCAAGTCCAATGTTGAGGTTTTTCCCATCAAAGAACCTTACAGTTGCCCTCTCCTGCCTGCCATATTGAATCCTTGTTATAACAGTGGTAACAGGAATAACACCTACAGGGAGTATATTTTTGCCGATTATACTGTTTATAAAAGAACTCTTACCTGCCTTGAATTGACCAAGGATAGCCACATCTATTAGTGGATTTTCAGTGAGCATACCCTTACATGCCTCTATTTGGCGGTTTAAGGATATAATATTAAAATCCTGTGTTATCTCTTGAATCTTCTGTAGTATTTCTTTAGATGTCTCGCTGGCAGTTTTAGAAAAAGTCTCTATGGGTCTATTTTCAGCCATAGTTCTCCTCCCGTAAAAACTTCATAATGCCTTGTTTGAAAGTTTACATTATGAAGGCTTATTTTTGGGTAGGAGTTATCAGCCTTTTTCAGGCAGTTAAAAGGTGAACTCCATCACCTTGGAAAAAATAACACATTGTGTTTTTTATTTCAATAAAGAGCTTTGAAAAAATTTAATTGTCTTGACGAAGAGGGTGTCCTTTGTTAGATTTTTGTCATGGGTTCTATGAAAAAAATAAGGCTTTATATCCAAGAACCACTGTTTGAAGAGTTCAAAAAGGACACCTGCTATCTATGCCACAAGAGGATTAAAGGAAAGGATGGCATTAAAGTAGGCGAAAATCTCTATAGACATAGAAAATGCAATCCCCTACATTATGAGTTTCAAGAATTAACCAGCCTGTCCCGTTGATTTGAAAAACAGGCTTTTATATCCAAAGGAAGATACGAAAATGATAAAATTTATCAAAACTATGGTGGCACCTGCAGGGAAATCAAATAAAAAAGATAATACTATCCCTAATACAACAGAAATAACACCTGCCAGGGAAGACACAAAAAGGGTCATTTTGAAACTCCTGGCAATCTGCAGGGCAGTCACCGGTGGCAATATAAGAAGGGCAGTCACAAGAAGGATGCCTACTGCCTTCATGGCAAGAACAACTGTAAGCCCTGCCATAAGATAAAGGATCGTATTTATTTTAGTTACATTTATGCCTGAAACCCTTGCTGAGTCTTCATCAAACGTTATATAAAGTAGCTCATGATATAAAACTCTAATCAACATGACAATACATAAGGACATGACTATGGAGATAATGACCTCTCCTTTATTGATGGCAAGGATATTACCGAAAAGATAGCTAAACAGATCAATGTTTAACCCCCCTGCAACGCTTGAAATAAATACTCCTGATGCAACACCCAGGGAAGAGATGATTCCTATGGTGGCATCACTGAAAAGTCGAGTCTTTTCTTTGATTTTCATTATTGCCAGCGCTCCAAGCATAACTACTGGGATAGCCACATAAAGAGGATAGGTTTTAAAGAGTATACCAAGGGCAACACTCCCAAAGGTAACATGACTTAAACCATCTCCTATATAGGAGAGATTTCTCAGCACCAAAAATACACCCAAGGTAGAACATAATATGGCGATAAATACCCCTGCAATAAGTGCCCTTTGAATAAAACCATGATTCAAGAAATCAATAATATCCATCTAATCGCCTTAATTTTTGATTTAATAAAAAATTTTATCTTGATTTGAACCATTTAATGATCCCTATCATGTCTGTGACAGATTATATGCTGAGAGTATTCTCCAAAATATTGGGTCATCTCTTGGGATTTACAAAAAGACTCAAAACTACCATAAAAAATCAATCTTTTATCCAGATAGAGCATAGACCCTGCATACCTTCCTATGGAACCAGTATCATGGGTTATCATGATGATGGTAGTTTTCTTTTGAGAATTTAGAGAGCTAATGAGGTTGAAAAATCTCTCCCTTGTCTCAGGGTCTAATGCAGTAGTAGGTTCATCAAGAATGAGGAGTTCAGGGTCATTGATCAGTGCCTTGGCTATTAAAACCCTCTGCAATTGACCGCCTGATAATTCCCCTATAAATTCATCCTTTATATGTAGTATGCCCAGGACATCAAGATACCTATCAATCATTAACAGATCAGACTTACTTATCCTTTTGGGAGATCTTTTTTTAGAAAGCAAACCAAGGCCCACTATTTCTTTAACCTTTGCAGGAAAATGGCTCTCTATAATAGATAATTTCTGAGGTAGATATCCTATGCGGTGCCATTCTTGAAATAAAAAAGGTGGATGGCCGAAGATGGATACCTCTCCCTTTTGCGGCTTTATAAAACCGAGTATCAATCTTATCAATGTTGTTTTGCCAGACCCATTAGGACCAACAATCCCTAAGAATGTGCCTTTTTTCAGGTCAAAAGATACGTCTGTAAGAACATCTGCAGAATTGTAACTAAAATAGAGATTTTTTACAGAAATAATATGCTCTATGGACATTCAAGCCCCTTGCTGAGATTTTCCAAATTTTTTTCCATGAGGGAGATAAATGTCACACCTCTATTCATCTCATCCCTTGCTATATTGTGACAACCGTGAAGCATAAGTATCTCGGCGCCTGTTTCTTTTGCCAGGACCTCTGCCAATCTTGGCATGATAAGCTCTTCAAAAAAGATATATTTAATGTCATTGTCTTTTATGATCTTTTTCATATGAGCCACATGTCTCAGTGTTGGTTCAGCATCAGGGGATCCCTTATAGGCAGATATATACTGTAGATTGTATCTTCTGGCAAGGTATCCAAAGGCAAAGTGGCCTCCATGAACTATAATCCTTTTTTTACATGATGCAAGATTAGTGCTGAATCTTTTATCCAGTTCCATAAGTTTTGTCTTATATTCTTGTGCATTTTTTTCGTAAAAATCCCTGTTTACTGGGTCTTTTTTTACAAGTCCGGCAAGTATGTTATCCACCATTAACTGGGCATTGGCAAGGTCAAGCCAAATATGAGGGTCTGCATCCATATCTATCTGTTTTTTATATTTTACATGGCCATGTTCTTTTTGGTGTTGATGTGTATGGAACTTATGGGTTAAAAGTTTAATACCAATACTTGAATCTACTATCAATAGACCCTTATTATCTATACCTTTTATAATGTCTTCTACCCACGGTTCCATAAATTTCCCTGTATAAATAAGCATATGGGCTGAGTTTATCTTTAATATATCTCCTGCCCTTGGTTCAAAACTATGAGGCTCTACGCCAGGAGGCAAAATCAGGGTCACATCTGCCCTATCTTTTGCCAAATTCTTTGTAAAATCATATAGGGGAAAAAGGGTTGTTATAATCTTGATTCTATGTGTTTGTGATTTCTGTTCTGTTTTCCCACATCCAGAAAAATAAATACCTAAAATAAAGATAAACAAAAATGCCAATAAAAACCCATAGGTCTTTTGTTTCATAGGGATACCACCTCTTTTAAAAGACATCTTCGGCAGAATCCGTAGACCTGCAACATGTGGGAGACCATATGGCCTTTTAGGCTGATTTCCACCTCTTTTTTTATCTCCTCTAAGCCACAGAAACTAATATCTTCTACCCTTTTGCATAGAATACAGACAAAATGGTGGTGGTGTTCCCTATTTCCACAGTAAAAATAATAGAGCTTTCTGTCAGGATGGATAATCTTAATGATTATCCCTCCATTGGCAAGGTCTTCAAGGTTGCGATATACAGTAGGCAGACCTATATTTTTGAATCTATTTTTCAATCTCGATCTTATTTCTTCTGGGCTCAAATAAGTCGATTCATAGGCAAGGACCTCCATGATGGCAAGCCTCTTAGGTGTTACCTTTAATCCCAGCGATTTGAGTGTGCATGAGAATTCGTTTTCCATAGTATTCTCGTAAATAGAAAAAATTTTCATTTAAAATATAGAATTAATCCAAAATAAAGTCAATAAAAACAAGGTGTTTATTTATATAGATTTCAATAATTTTAAATGTGTTTCAATAGAGATAAAAAATTGCGTTGATTGCGTTTATAGAGTTTATATACTTTGCTAAACCCAATGAGAAAGCTTAAAAAGTGAGATGTGAAATACTATTTATAGCTAAAATCTAACAGATTTAATCCATAATATATGAGCCATGAGCCAACAACTCATCTTTACCGTCCACCAGCACCCTCACTTGCACATCCATTCACGAGCCACCATCCATTACTCACCCTTGAATATTGCCCTTATCTTCTCCTTTGCCTCCTCTATCTGGTCATCACTCAATTGTAAACCCTTTTCTGTTTTTAAAGGTTCACTCTCTATGGTATAAATTCTCTCCTCCATAGAAATCTGTTTCTTGATCCCAGGCGGCAATTCAGGGGTTATACCTATTGCCTTTTCCACATCATCGGGAAATTTCCCTGGATCTGCTGTTTCGTATATCACAGCAGGTTGGTCATATTGACTGCCATAGAAATTTTCTAAATATATTTCAAGGCTCCTCCATCCCACTGCGCCGTGGGGATCGAGTATAACCCCATATTTTTTATACACTTCCCTCATGGTCTCGTAATGTTGTGGATTTGTAACACCCACAGAAAATAGATCCCTTCTCATCTCATCCAGATTGGGCATCTTATCGATAACCCCTGGTTTTATAACCTGTCCTGTCTTTGGGTCACGTTCATCGAACATATGACCACCATAGAAATCTATAAGCCTTGCAAGATTGCTGGGATGAGAGACTATCATGGCAGAAGATGGAGATTTTATAGAAGGTCTTACAGTATAGATACCCGACTCAAGAAAATCGGGAAATTCCGTATTTTCATTAACACCACATATTATCTTTGACACTGGAAGACCCATCTGCTTTGCTATGACCGTTCCCATCATATTGCCGAAATTTCCCGATGGGACACTGGCAATAAAACCTTCAAAACCCCCTTCGATACCCGAAAGGGCATAGAAAGGATAAACAGCCTGAGGAAGAAGACGACCCAGGCTTATGGAGTTGGCAGATGTAAATCTATCCCTATCACCAAAGACCTCAAGGGCAAACCCCTTATCACCAAGGATCTTTTTTGCCAATGCCTGGCATACATCAAAATCACCGTTTACTTGAAAGGCATATATATTTTTTCCCAGGGTTGTCATCTGTCTTCTCTGGCCTTCACTTATAGAACCCCCTGGGAAAAACACAATGTTCTCTACATTATCCAGTCCCCATAGGGCATCTGCCACTGCACCGCCTGTATCCCCGCTTGTGGCAACCACAACAACCCTTTTTAGGCCCTTTTCACCGAGAAAATAGTTTAATGTTCTGCCAAAAAAACGGGCTGCATAGTCTTTAAATGAATATGTAGGCCCTTTAGTTAGCCACATTATATATATATTGCCTGTGATGTGTTCGACATCTGTAGGTATCTTATCTTCCCTATATGCATCTTCCAGGAGTTCCCTTAGTTTTTTTTCAGGTATCTCTCCGGCAAGATAAAGGGACAAGACTTCAAAGGCAATTTCGCTGTATGACTTACCTTTCATTGCCTTAATCTTATCCATGGTAATCTTCGGTATCTCATCTCTGGCAATCATATAGAGACCATAATCAGGTGCCATACCTTCAAGGAGCGCCTCTTCAAAAGTAACCCTATAATCCTTATTGTTTGTGCTATAATATGTAATCTTCTTCATAATAGGATGTAGCATACAAAAAGTTTCATATTTTTTCAACTTTAAGATATAATAGAAAGGTGCTAAGGATAGATATGGAAAAGAGAGCTTGTAAAGCATTGAAAAATCTTGTGGTGATAATAGTCCTTCTTTTCTCTTTTACAGGCATGGCATATGCACAGGAACTTACCAAAGAAGAGGCCACAAAGCTCATAATCGAGTCACTCAAAAATGAAAAGATAACAGATCTAACAAGATATTACACAAAAAATGGTTCGTTTTACCCATTGACATGGGAAAATGATGACATAAATAAATACAAAATCCTTGAAGAAAAAGGATATATACTACTCAAACCTATAACAGACACAGATGCTACTGAGATTAATAAAAAATACGGTATTATATTTACAGAAAAGGCAGAGCCGTATCTCATTAAAAAAGATGATGAAACAAAAGATAGGGCCCTTGTGTCTCTGGGCAGGACAGATAAGGTGGACATAACAGTAATTAAACAGGTAGCGCCCAAGGAATATAAGGCAGAATTCCTCATAGGTTATAGGCTCACCCCTTTCGGAGAGATACTTTTAGGAAAACAGATGATCTTAGAGAGAAAAGAAGACGCCTTCTTTGAACACAAAGACAACGGTTGGAAGATAAGATTCAAGACCTCATTCTGATATCATCTGAATTGTTGCATCAGGGACCACAAGAACATCTGGTGTCTTGTTTTTATATTCGTTTACAAGTATCTCGATTATCTCATTCATATCTTTTATCCAGTGGATCTTTTCATCTATACCGAACCAAAACTCGTTGGCAATATCCCTGTAACGGGAATAAATAAATACATTTCTAACTATATTTGACTTATTCCTTATGCCAAAAGGTAATCTCCCCCAGGTGTCCTTTCCAAACCTCCCAAAGAGATAGTGGACTATCTGCCCTTCAGGGACATCACAAATAAGGACTATATCACCACCGGTGTCCTTCAGCAATGATTCTGCTACAGATAGAGATATAACTGCCTCGTTTGCCTTGCTCAATGAATTGGCAATCACTATATCGGCTTTGTATGGAAAAGAAGTGGAATAATGTGAAGGTGCTGTCTTTAGCATAAAACTATAAAGGTCATCTGGGCTACCAGCAAAGATATCTGTAATCTCTGCCTTGGTATTTATAAGGCAGTCTATTTTTATGTCAAGCCCTGCTGTCTTTCCGCACTCTATGATGTCATCCAGAAGAGGATTATCTTTGTATCTTCCCAGGGCAAAACAGGACTCTCTGTATTTCTGTAACAGGACACCATGATGATATTCAATAGAATCTATATGGCTTATGGCAGGCATAACTATCTTATAACCTCCTCCATAGCCACAAAAGGCATGGGGTGTGAAAGACCCTATCCCTATCTTTAAGTCACAAGACATATACTCTTTATTTACCATAATAGGTGTGCCTTGTTTTGTTTTGCCTAAATATTTGCAGTTCTCATAAGGATTGTGATTGTATATTGGAAATCTCTCCGGTGTTTCATCGCCTAATTTTTTTCTAAATGCCTTATTACCCATGGCAGCATGCGTGCCAAGGGCACATAAAAACCTTATCTGTTCATCTTTTATACGGAGAGTTTCAAAAAGCTCAATGAGATATGGGACAATCTCATATGTCCTTGTAGGCCGAGACAGGTCATCAAAGACTATACAAATCTCGCCATTATCCTTTATCCTATCTTTTATAATAGGGGCTAAAGACAAAATAGTCTGTCTTATTTCATCTTTATTTGTGACCTTCTTTTTATTGCCTTCCATTTCCAGAACAGACATTCGCCAGTTATCTGGAAGATTGAATCTTACATCTCCACCTTCATCCCAAAGATTATGTTTTAGATTTATTTCCATTTATTTTTCCAATATTTAGAAACCTTATGGCCTTAAAAAGGTTTATTCATATTTCAAAATCATATCCCTGCAATCAGATGTTTGTCAAGTTTTATAAAGGTATCTAAAAAAATGTAAAGGTGTAGATTTTAAAATAGGCTTATTAAAATTAACCCATTTAATTATTGACAAAAACACTCATATATTTTAGAAAAAATAAAAAGAATATGGGGTTTTCATAAAAAATCAATTATGAGAGGTGTTATTATGAAAAAGGTTTTATTTTTTTCTCTCCTTTTTGTCTTTATTTTCGGATTCTTCCTTGCAGTCCCATGCACTTATGCACAGAAAACACTAAAAGTTGGTATTGTTGACACCTACACAGGTCCACCCAGCACATTCACCATAGATGTCCGTGATGGATTTGAGATGGCGGTGAAAAAGATAAATGCTAAAGGCGGGGTTTTAGGGAGGAAGATAGAGTTCACCACAAGGGATGAAAAGTTCAAACCTGATATAGGGCTTGCCATGGCAAAAGAGCTTGTTCTTAAAGAAAAGGTGGATATACTTATGGGAACCATAAACAGCGCCACGGCCCTGGCTGTATCAGACTTTGCAAAAAAAGAGAAGATCCCCTTCTTTGTAACCTTCTCAAAGAGTGAGAAGATTGTTGTTGATAAGGGACATAGATATGTCTTCAATATGAATGAAAACGCCATGATGGCAGGCAGGGCAGCAGGATATGCCCTGGGTAAAAAACCATATACTAAATACTGGATTGCCGGAGATGATTATGAATATGGCCACTCCATAGCCAATAACGTATGGGAGAATGTGCAGAAGACAAACCCCAAGGCAGTGTTAGTAGGTCAGACCTGGTGGAAGGTTGGTGAAGCAGATTTTACACCATATATCACCCAGATACTGGCTGCTAAACCTGATTTTATCATAGTAGCCACAGGTGGTTCTGGCATGGTGAATTTCCAAAAGGCAGCCAAGGCAACAGGCCTTGCCGAGAAGATACCCTTCTATCAGCATACTGCCACAGAGCTTTCGGTGCTTAAGCCACAGGGACAAAATGCCCCTGAAGGCGTATATGGAACAGCAAACTATTTCTTCTATTATCCTGACACACCTGCAAACAGGGCATTTGTGGAGGAGTTTAAAAAGGCATACAACAGAGAACCAAGGATAGGAGCCCTTTCAGGCTATATGACTGCCATGTTTATTGCAGAGGGCTATAAAAAGGCAGGGACCTTTGACAAAGAAAAATTTATAACTGCCCTGGAAGACATGACCCTTGACAGCCCTGTGGGCAAACTACAGATTAGGGCATGCGACCATCAGCTTGTCCTTCCCATGTATTTTGGCAAGACCAAAAAAGACCCAAAATATGATTTCCTTATAGCAGGTGACATCGAGGTCATTCAGGGTAAGGATTATATGCCCACATGTGATGAAATCAGGAAGATAAGAACCTACAAGAAGTAAAATGGACCTTTTAGCCTCCATATTTTCACCTAAGATATTGAGCCAGATCTTTGTGGGCTTGAGCAGAACAACAATCCTTTTCATTGTATCCTCAGGGCTGAGTCTCATACTCGGCGTCCTGAGGATACCCAATGTAGCCCATGGTTCACTATATATGATCGGTGCATTTACTGCATATACCACATCAATGATATTCGGTGGTGGTAATATAGGTTTCTGGATGTCCCTGATCATCGCACCTCTTTTGGTGGCATTGGTGAGCTTGATGGCTGAAAGGGGTCTTTTTCAGTTTCTCTACGAGAGGGAACACTTGATGCTTCTACTTCTTACATTTGCCTTCTCCCTTGTCTTTGGTGACCTTGTAAAGCTCATATGGGGGGCAGAATATAAATCTGTTCCTGTCCCACCTGCCTTTCAAGGCTATGTCTACCTTATTGGTGGTCTACCCTTTCCTCTCTACAACTTCTTTCTTTTGATTGTAGGACCAATAGTCGCCATTGCCTTATGGTTGATGGTGAACAAGACAAAGATAGGGAAGATTGCCAGGGCAGCAGCAGTAGACAGGGAGATGGTAGGTGCCGTAGGTATTAATGTAAGCTGGGTGTTTGCCTCTGTCTTTATTATAGGATGTCTCCTTGCAGGTTTAGGAGGTGCCCTTGTAGCGCCTACGGTAAGTGTAACACTTGGTATGGATCATACGCTCATTATGGAGGCATTTCTCATAGTGATCATGGGTGGATTAGGTAATATCTGGGGTGCCCTTTTAGGTGCCCTTATATTTGGCCTTGCCCAATCCCTTGGCATACTCATATGGCCGCAATTCGGTATTGTCTTTCCCTACGCAGCAGTTATTGTGGTGTTATTATTCAGACCCACGGGTTTGTTAAAATCAACCTGGTAATAGGAGTTTTATGGAAAAGGGCTTTTCAAAAGGTAGAATATGGGCAATAATAGGGATCATCATCCTATTTATAATACCTCTAATCCTGCCGAGATTTTATATTTATCTCACATCTATTATCTTACTCACAGGGCTTGTTGCCACAAGCCTTAATCTTGTCCTGGGCTATGGTGGTATATTCCAGTTTCACCATGCTGTATTCTATGGTGTAGGTGCATATGCCACTGCACTTATGATTATAAAATCAGGGCTTACACCATGGCTGGGCTTTATAGTAGGCCCTCTAATATCGGCACTACTTTCCCTAATCATGGGCATAATCTGTATTAGACTTTCAAAACTCTATTTTGGAATGCTTCAAATATCCCTTGGGTCCCTTGTATGGATTATCGTCTATAGATGGTATTCCTTTACAGGCGGTGATGATGGCATCCATGGTGTGCCTTTACCTGATATTATATCATCACCTACCAGTGCCTATTATTTTACCCTCATCATTACCTTTGTGTGTTTTATCGTAATGTATAAGATCATAAAATCCCCCTTTGGGAGTGCACTTCAGGGTATAAGGGATAATCCCATAAGGAGTGAGATGATTGGTATAAATGTAAAACGTCATCAACTCCTTGCCCTGGTCATAGCAGGTTTCTTTGCAGGTATAGCAGGTTCTTTATTTGTTGTGGTTGACAATACTGTATTTCCTGATATGTTGTTCTGGACCCTTTCTCTTGAGATACTAATTATGTGTCTTCTCGGCGGATGGTTTAGCTTTTTAGGCCCTATGCTCGGTGCGGCCATCATCATAGCATTAAGAACCTTTATAAGCACATATACATCATACTGGACGCTTGTTCTGGGTATTATAATGATGTTCGTTATCTTTTTCCTACCCAATGGCGTCTTAGGCTATATAGAAGAGAAATTTAAAAAACCATAAAGGAGTCTATCTATTTGCTTCAGGTAAAAGGGATATCAAAATCATTCGACGGTTTTAAGGCAGTAAACAATGCAAACCTCGATGTTAAGCAGGGTGAGATAGTAGCAGTCATTGGCCCAAACGGTGCAGGCAAGACCACTTTATTCAATCTCATAACAGGTATACTAAAGCCCGATAGCGGAAGTGTTGTATTTAAAGGAGAAGACATCACAGGTATTCCACCATATGAGATATGTAGAAAGCGAATATCCCGTTCCTTTCAAATAGTAAATATATTTCCCAGGCTCACTGTCTTTGAAAATACCCAGGTGGCTGTCCTGGCAAGACAGAAGAAGACCTGGAACCTTTTTACTCCATCAAAAAAGCTGGCCATACAGGAGACAGAAGAGATTTTAAAAAACGTGGGTCTCATTGATAAAAAAGACAGGGTAACATCGCTCCTATCCCATGGTGACCGTAAAGTCTTAGAGATTGCCATGGCATTAGGTGGGAACCCTGAATTTCTCATCCTTGATGAGCCAACTGCAGGTATGGCGCCGGAGGAGACAGCAAGATGTATTGAACTCATCAAACACCTCTCGGAGAAACTCGGACTCACCATATTATTTTGTGAACATGACATGGAGATCGTCTTTGGCATAGCCAACAGAATAATGGTTATGGTAAGGGGTGCAACAATCATCCAGGGAACATGCGACGAGGTGAGATGTAATCAGGCAGTTCAGGATGCATATCTTGGCGGGAGCGATGTATGCTTGATGTAAAAGGTATCCACACATACTATGGTTTGAGCCATATACTTTATGATGTCTCTCTAAAGGTTGAAAAAGGAGAGGTGGTAGGTCTCCTGGGTAGAAATGGTGCAGGGAAGAGCACTACCATGAGAAGCATCATGGGTCTTACACCGCCAAAAGAGGGTGAAATCACTTTTAATGGAGAGAATATAACAGGTGAGAAACCCTTTAAACTATATAGGAAAGGCATAGGTTATGTCCCTGATGATAGAAGGGTCTTTGCAGACCTCTCGGTTGATGATAATCTGGATATAGTATATAGAAGAGGCATTGAATGGAACAAAGAAAGGGTATATGAGTTGTTTCCTGCGCTGGGAGAGATAAAAAACAGAAGGGCAGGCAATTTAAGTGGTGGTGAACAGCAGATGCTCACCATTGCCAGGGCGCTTATGGGTTCGCCTGAACTTCTATTACTCGATGAGCCCACAGAAGGACTTGCTCCCCTTATTGTCCGTGACCTGGAAGAACAGATAATAAAACTTAAACAAACAGGGATAAGCATACTCCTGTCTGAACAAAATGTCAGGTCTGCCATGAAACTCATAGATAGGGTCTATGTCATAGACAATGGTAGGATAAGATTCCAAGGGACTGCAAAGGAACTGGAGGAGAATGAAGAGGTAAAGAAGAAGTATTTGATGGTATGAGATATGTTACAGTTGCTGAGCAATTTTCTGTGAACACTCAAAAAAAGATAAAAGGCCTTTTTATTAAAGCACTTATTTTTATTTTCTTTATTTTGTCCCCTCTTTTTTCCTTTGCCTCTATACCCAGCGATGACTGTCTGGGATGTCATGAAAAATATACGGGTTTCAATCATGGCAAGACACAGTGTTCTTCGTGTCATAGTGATATTGCATCGCTACCCCATGGAGAAAAACTAAAAAAACCTTTATGTAAAACTTGCCACAGTAAAACAGAAGAGGCATATCAAAAAAGCATCCACAGTAAAAAAAAGATGAATTGTAAAGATTGCCATGATGTCCACTTTCTTACAAAAGATAAAAAGACCTGTGTTTCATGCCATAGTAATGTAGCCCATAAAAGGCTCCCTGCCCCTGAAAAACACTTGAATAATCTTAATTGTCTTACCTGTCATGGAAAGCCAAGGCATGGAGAAATATCCATAGAAATAAATACAGGAAAAAAAGACATAATAAAACCCTCGAATATAGATAAAGATAGAAACGGACATATAGATCATATGGAATGGGATAACATGAATGCCCAATTAAAAAGAGAGATAAAAGGAAAAGAAGAAATAAAGAAGAATTATTCCATAAAGATAGAAGACCCACATCTTATTACTAAAACTTATGTGACATGTAAGGAATGCCATAATGACCTTGCTATATTCAAGAAGGCAAATATCCATATAAAGGGCATGAAAACCTATAGCATCCCCGCCGATATAAGGATCTTTATTCATGAATTACCATCCATAGAAAATTATAGACATACAGTGCATGGGAAAAAAGGTGTAAGGTGCTTGGACTGTCACATATCTGAAAAAAAGATAAGCGACGACACATGCATGAAATGTCATGAAAAATTATACAGTATATATAAGGATACTGCCCATTCTGAAAAGGGTGCTACCCAGTGCACCGACTGTCATAATCCACATCTCACCAGGTCATACAAGGAATTAACATTAAACGAAAGGATAAATATATGTGTCCGTTGCCATAAAGACTATATAAACAAACATAAATGGTTACCCAATACAGTGCTCCATTTTCGTTACCTTGAATGCACCTCATGTCATAGCCCAGGTTCTACCAAAAGCATGCTATTCAATTTTGTCGTAAGAGATGAAGAAAAGACAAAACCAATCCAATATGAGGACATAAAAGATATCTTTGGGAAAGATTTGACCATTGGTAAAATAATAGACAGAGATGGCGATGGTATGGTCTATTATGATGAATTGATAGATTTTTTTAATAAAATAAAAAACAGGCTAAATAAAGACCTTTTTATAAAGAGTTCCATATTGGTGACAAATCCTTATCATAATTTTTCTCAAAAGAATCTAAAGAATAAAGTATGTAATGAATGCCATTCAGAGGATGCCCGTTTCTATAATTCTATGCTTATCTCTATCCCGGAAAAGAAAGGTATGGTATATATGCCTGTAAAGAAGACTATCCTTGCTGCCTTTCCCACTTCCATATTCATCGATATGTGTCTCCTTGGTGAAGGAAAGATAAGACCCGCTGAAATAAGGGCAATATTAAAGGCAAATTGGAAGGACAAACCTAAACTGGTAAACGAACTGGGTTTTAAGTTAATCGATTTTATCGGCATAACCATTTCTTTCATAATTCTTGGGGTCATCATCATTCATATTATATTAAGGATTGTGGTGAAAAAATGAGTAAGATATATCTACATCCATTGCCTGTGAGGATCTGGCATTGGCTAAATGCCTTTATTGTCATAATGCTTTTTCTTACAGGCCTCCAATTGAGGGTTCCATCTGTGAATATTTTTTCAGACTATAGAATTGTTGTTCTAATGCACAAATATTTTGGTTATGCCATGACCCTGTCCTTTTTCTTCTGGCTCGTATATTATATCTTTACAGGAGGGTTGATAAAACATTATGTAATCGGTATAAAAGACATAAAGGCAATGCCTGGCCAGGCTCTGTATTATGCCTATAGGATCTTCAAAAATGAAAAAAATCCCTTTGAGCCAGCTTTTGATAACAAATTCAATCCCTTACAAAAACTCGCCTATGCCTCGGTGATGTTTATTCTAACCCCTATAATCATTATTTCAGGCATCATGTTTAGCGATATCATCACATTTTTTTCATGGATAGAGGCCATAGGCGGCATAAGGGTCTTAGATGCAATCCATGTAGCAATAGCATATATCTTTCTTTTCTATCTCATCATCCATTTATATATGGCAACCATAGGAAAGAGATTCTATTCCCACATCAAGGCAATGTTTACAGGTTTTGAAGACTGATATCTAAATTATTCTTTTGAGCCTTGCAACAGCGATATGGCAAACTCGAAACCATCTACAAGGGCCATAAAAGATGCCATATTTATATTCTCTGCTGTCTCGCTGACACTCCAGATGTTCTTACCATCTGTGAATATAATAGAAACTTCTACACTGGAAGATGTCCCTGATTTTGCATCATTTACCTTTGCAGAAAAATCAATAAGTTTGATCCTCTGAATCATGGGAAATATGTATGAAAGGGATTTTTTTAGAACATTGGCAAGGGCATCTACAGGGCCTACACCTGTAGATGCCTCATGGGTTTCATTATCTTCGGTCCTGATAATAACCGTTGCCTCTGGCTTTATACCATCATCTATTAATCTGTATGTCCCCACTATCTCAAAAGGCCTTTTATAGTCTTCCAGAGAGCGAAGGATATTGAGTTCTTTGGTGGCATTTCTGATATTTAAAAGCCTGTTCAATTTTTCATCCCCTCTTTCTTTTCTTCCTCTATAAGAAGTTTATAATCTATACCGTCAACAAGTGCCTGCCAGCTTGCCTCGATTATGTTCTCTGACACACCCACTGTCCCCCAGTTGCGACTTCCATCGCTGCTTTCTATTAAGACCCTTGTTACAGCTTTTGTCCCATCCTTTGTAGACAACACCCTCACCTTGTAATCCACAAGATCCATTTCCCTTAAATCAGGATAAAATTTATAAAGTGCCTTCCTTAAGGCATTATCAAGGGCATTGACAGGTCCTGTTCCAAGGGCTGCAGTATGCTCTATCTTATCTCCCACCCTTACCATGATAGTTGCCTCTGATACAGAGTTATTTTTTTCCTTTTTCTCCACAATCACCTTAAACCCTATGAGGTCAAAATATTTTTTATGAATTCCCAACGTCTTTTTTATAAGAAGCTCAAGAGAGCCTTCTGCACCCTCAAATTGATAGCCCAGAAGCTCGAGTTCCTTTATTTTCCTTATGATCTCCTTTGATGCCTTTTTATCCCTTTCCATGTCTATTTTGTATTCTTGTGCCTTATAGAGGATACTGCTCTCACCTGAAAGGTCAGAGATGAGCACCCTCTGTTTATTGCCTACAAGACCGGGTTCTATATGTTCATATGTCTCTGGATTTTTTCGTATAGCACTCACATGAATTCCACCCTTATGGGCAAATGCACTATCACCCACATAAGGTCTATGTTTATCCGGTATAATATTTGCCATCTCGTCCACAAAAAGGCTCAATTCCTTAAGATGAACAAGTTTGTCTTTTGATATGCCATCAAAACCCATTTTTATTATTAGATTTGCTATAATAGAACAGAGATTTGCGTTTCCACACCTCTCGCCATAGCCGTTTATTGTCCCTTGAACATGACAGCAACCTGCCTTGACAGCCATGAGGGAGTTGGCAACGGCATTTTCTGTATCATTGTGGGTATGTATCCCAAGCTTAATATCTAAATCCTTTCCTACCTGTCTGACAATATCATATACCTCAAATGGCATACTTCCACCGTTGGTATCACAAAGGACAATAAGATCAGCACCTGCATCCTGTGCTACCTTTAATACCTTCATGGCATAAGCTCTATTGTTTCTATATCCATCAAAAAAGTGCTCTGCATCAAAAAATACTGTCCTGCCGTGTTTTTTCAGATATTCTATTGTCTTTTCTATCATCCTCAAGTTTGTGTCAAGCTTTACCTTTAGGGCATCTGTAACATGGAGATCCCAGCTCTTTCCCACAATGGTTACATATTCTGTATCTGCATCAAAGACTGCCTTTAAGGTCTCATCCTCTTCTGGTTTAGAGTTTGCCTTGATGGTGCTACTAAAGGCCACTATCTTGGAGTTTTTTAGGCTGAGACCTTTAACCTCTTTAAAATAAAGGAGGTCCTTTGGATTTGAACCAGGCCAGCCGCCTTCGATATAATGCATACCGAATTCATCGAGCTTCTCCGTTATCCTCAGTTTATCGTTGAGGGAAAAAGATATATCCTCTGATTGGGCACCATCCCTTAAGGTAGTATCATAAAACTCTACATTCACTTTTCCTCCTTGACGTCTTCTGCATCTAAACCGAATCCATTATGTAAGGCTCTAACGGCAAGTTCACCGTATTTTGCCTCTATAACACATGAGATTTTTATCTCCGAGGTAGTAATTGCCTGAATATTTATTCCCTCTTTTGCAAGGATAGAGAACATTTTTGATGCCACGCCTGAGTGAGACCTCATACCAAGACCGACTATAGATACCTTTGCTATGTTTTCATCAAGGATTACATTTTCTGCGCCTATTTTTTTAGCTACCTCTTCCATAATCTTCTGCGCCTTTTTTGCATCAGCCTTTCCTACTGTAAAGGTTATGTCTGTATTATTCTCCTTACTTATATTTTGAACAATGATATCCACCACTATATTTTCATCTGAGAGGGCTGTAAAAACCTGTGAGGCCACACCTGGTTTATCAGGAACCTTGCTTATGGTAATCTTCGCCTCATTTTTGTTATATGTAATACCTGTTATCTTCATCTGTTCCATATCAGAATCCTCCTTACAAACTATTGTTCCATCACCATAGGTGAAGGATGACTTTACATGAATAGGGACATTATATCTCATGGCAAACTCAACAGACCTTATCTGAAGGACCTTTGCCCCAAGGCTTGCCATCTCCAGCATCTCTTCATAAGATATCTTATTGATCTTCCTTGCCTTTTCGCATATATTCGGGTCGGTGGTATATACCCCATCCACATCTGTATATATCTCACACATATCTGCCTTAAGGGCTGCTGCCAATGCCACTGCAGATGTATCAGAACCTCCTCTTCCGAGGGTTGTAATGTTATCATGTTCATCTACTCCTTGAAAGCCAGGGACTACTACCACCTTTCCTTTCTTTAACTCAGAAAATATCTTCTCACTTTCTATCCTTGATATCCTTGCCTTTGTATAACTCGAATCAGTTATAATCTTTACCTGGAAACCGAGCAATGATATGGCATCACAACCCATGGTCTTAAGGGTGATCGCCAGTAGTGCCGATGTGACCTGCTCGCCTGTTGATATAAGGACATCTATCTCCCTTTCATCGGGAAAATTGTGGATAGAATGGGCAAGGTTTAGAAGTCTGTCTGTCTCTCCTGACATGGCAGAAACCACTACAATGACATCATTGCCCTTTTCCCTGTAAGACATCACCCTTTCTGCTACATTTCTAATCCTCTCTAAGTCTTTTACGGAAGTGCCTCCGTATTTTTGAACTATCAGCATGTTTTACCTCCGCATTTTATTTATCCATTTTCGACCATTACGTATCTTAAACAAGCTTTATCATGGTCTGATTACTACAATATTTCTCTCCTCTTCCCCTGTGACATATATCTCTATCTTTACTGCATCATTGTCCCATTGCCTCTTATCTGACCACTCTACAACCACAATTCCACTGTCGAGAAACTCCTCTATCTGGAGATCCTCGATCTCCATATCTTCAATACGATAAAGGTCTACATGGCATAGGTCAAAGTCAGCTCCTTCATAAATATTCATCAATGTGAAAGATGGGCTTACCACATACTGCCATTCCTTAACACCTAAGCCCCTGGCAATACCCTTTACAAGTTGGGTCTTACCTGCTCCCAGTTCACCTTTCAACAGATACATCTCACCCTTTTTTGCATGCCTTCCTATATAATCCCCTATATCCCAGGTATCAGAGAGACCTTTTGATATAAATTCTGTCCTTTCCATCCCTGATTTCCCTTAATGCTGCTCCAGAGCCATCTATTAAGTCGCATGCAAGTAGGTCCATATCTGTATGGTCTTCTATCCATGTGTCGGCTATATAGCCGTGGAGATATGTGCCGAATATAGATGCCTCTACTATGTCATATCCCTGGCCAACAAAACCACCGATGAATCCTGTGAGGACATCACCGCTGCCTCCTTTTGCAAGCCCCTGATTTCCTGTGGGATTGATATACATCCTCCCATCTACTGTAATGAGAATCGTCCTTGCACCTTTTAATACAAGATTTACGCCTGTCCCTTCTACAAACTCTTTGCCTTTTTTTATCCTGTCTTCATTTATAGCCTTTGGTGTGGTGTCCATTAGTCTTGCGAGTTCACCGGGATGAGGCGTAAAAACAGCCTGCCTCTTTGATTCCCTTATCACATCCAGATGTCCTATAAATGCATTTATACCGTCGGCATCAACTATAAAAGGTTTCTCCGCCTCCATATAAAGTCTTCGGACAAACCCTGTGGTCTCTGGATCCTGTGACAAACCAGGTCCTATAACCACTACATCCTTATCCTTTATAAAATCCATCACCTGATTAAAAGATGAGCCACTGAAAAAACCTGTGCCTCCGTCTTCAACAGGATATGTCATCACCTCTGTAAGCTTGACCTCCATAATATTATTAAGACTTGCCGGTATGAGAAGGGTGACAAGGCCTGCCCCTATCTTGAGTGCTGCCTGGGATGCCATATATGCTGCACCTGTCTTGCCAGGAGAGCCTGCAATGACAGCCACATGACCATAACTACCTTTGTGAGACCAGGGCATGCGCCTTTGCAAAAACCCTCTTATCATATCTCCATCTATCACATACCCATCAATACCTATCTCTTTTTCAATAAAATCAGGCATGGATATATCAACAACAGTAAGCCTGCCTGTATGATATGCCCCTGGATATAATAGATGACCTATCTTGGGATATGCAAATGTGTATGTATGATGTGCCATCACAGCAGCGCCTAAGGGCCTGCCTGTTGTGCCATCGATACCTGATGGAATATCTACGGCCACTACCAATTTGCCCGATCTATTAATCTCGTCTATGACGAGTTTTTCCTTGCCTTCTACTTGCTTGGATAGGCCTGTGCCGAATATGGCATCCACAATGACATCGGCATGCCTTAGCCCCATCTTTACAGGCTCATTGTATTCATTCACCTCTACGATCTCGCCTCTTAAGGATTCAAAGAGCCTCATGTTTATGGCAGCATCACCTCTTAATGCATTTTTGTCACACAAAAGAAATATCTTTACATCATAGCCATCCCTTAAGGCATATCTCCCTATAACAAATCCATCTCCACCGTTATTGCCCCTGCCGCAAACTATGACAATTCTCTTTGCCTGGGAAAGGCACTCATCTTTCATGAGCCTGTAGGTTGTTCTGCCTGCATTCTCCATGAGCACAGAAGAGGGAATACCCCATGTTTGGATGGCATATTGGTCATACCTTGCCATTCTTTCTGGTGAAAGTATTACCATAATATTCTCCCTATGGATAACATGTCCTGTTTTTGTATATCCCTTTTATGATATCTATTCATTATTTTCATCTATCACAACCATTGCTATTGCATAATCCCTCTCATGGGATATGCTCAATCCTTTATATACCCTGCCATGAAAATCAATATAAGGTCTACCCATAAACTGAAGGACCTTTATATCCTTCCATGACAGAAACTTGCCCTTGGCTTTCATAAATGCCTCTTTTGCCGCAAACCTTCCGGCAATAGCTTCATGGACTTGCTTTTTTCTTTTAAGGATCTCCATCTCTTCTGAAGAAAAGATCTTATCTAAAAACCTCTTGCCGTGTTTATTCCATATTTCTTTAATCCTTCTAATATCCACTATATCTATCCCTACCTCCATATCGGCCATAATCCCTTAAATTTATAAAATTAACATAAAAATAGGTGACTTAAAAGTGCTATTTTTGCATTAAGTATGATTTATATAAATAAAAAAACATTGACAACCCATAGACCCTCTTTATATACATTTATAATTTATGCAGCAAGATTATATCTAAAATATGGAGGATTATATGGATTTAAGCGGCAGGACAGCATTGATAACAGGGGCAGGTCAGGGAATAGGCGAGGCATGTGCAAGGGTTTTTGCCGAAAGGGGGGCAATGCTTGTCCTTTTAGATAAAAACAAAGAGACACTTCCCCGTGTTGCCAATAGTATTGCGGAACAGGGAACACCGGTCATAGCAAGGATAATAGATTTAACCCATACATTGGCCCTTAAAAGGCTCATCAAGGAGATTAAAAAAGAGGCCTTTATAGATATACTGGTTAATAATGCAGGTTTTGATAGACCTGGGACAACACCAAAGATAGAAAAAAAACAATTCAACGAAGTTATGGGCATACATGTGGTTGTGCCTTTTTTGTTGAGTAAATGGCTACTACATGACATGAGGTGGCAAAAATGGGGGAGGATAATAAATATAAGCTCAGTCTATGGAACTACAGGCGCCAAAGGCGAGGTGGCATATTCTACTGCAAAGGCAGCGGTCATAGGTCTTACCAAGACCCTGGCAAGGGAGGCAGGCCATGACAATGTAACCGTCAATGCAGTAGTCCCAGGTTTGATAAGAACCCCACCCATCATCCAGATGCCTGACAGACATAAAGAGCCTATAATACATCAGACACTTTTAAGGAGGATTGGAGAGCCTGAAGAAATAGCAAAGGTGGTGGCATTTCTTGCCTCAGATGATGCGTCATATATTACAGGGACGACCATCACTGTTTCAGGTGGCTGGGGCATATAGTTTTAAATATTTATATTGAAATCCAATTCACAGAGATTTATCTTTTATATGAGATAGATTGCCATGGATGAATACTTTTATATACCGGTTACTGCAGCGGTCATTGAAAAAGACGATAAAATCCTTATAGCAAAGCGAAAAAAGGCATATATGGGCTATCTTTGGGAGTTTCCCGGAGGTAAAAAGGAGGATGGAGAAACACTTGAAGGGTGTCTAAAAAGGGAGATTAAAGAAGAATTGGGAATAGATATAGATGTAGGCCAATTCATCTGTTCTGTAAAGCATAATCTAAATTGCCAGTCTGCCATTGAACTTTTTGCATTTAAGGCCAGACCCCTTTCTGATACATTCTTTCTAAAAGACCATGATGAAATAAGGTGGGTAAGCCTCAAAGACCTTCCTGCCTATGATTTCTTTGAACCAGATAGAGCTATTGTCAGGACATTAACGAAAAAGATGTAGATCTTTCAATCATCCTTTATTTTTTAATAGGATATTCTCTTCCATACAAATCAAGATATATAGACTCATTTAAAGGTCTTCTCGGTGTAGGCTTGGGCACTTCGTCGAAATATCCCACTGGTGTCATCTCAACGATACTAAATCCTTCTGGTATATCAAGTATCTTCTCTGCCTTTTCTGCATCAAAAGATCCCACATGGACTGTCCCCAATCCAAAATTCCATGCAGCAAGGACAATATGCTCCATGGCAATACCTGCATCAAACATGAACCAATCACCTTTATTGGTAACTGGCTCACCTTTTTTGCATCCCGAGACCCCTCTCTGCGCTATCTGACAGATTACCAAAGGAGCCTGGAGGAATGCATCACGGGCAGGGTTTGTAGGTGATAAGGCATCTCTTAAACTCTCTTTTATTGCCTTATCCTTTACAATAATGTATCTGCATACCTGAGTATTTGCCCATGATGGTGCAACTCTGGCTGCCTCAAGTATCTCTAAAAGTATCTCGTCAGGGATAGGGTCTTGTCTGTAGCGTCTTATACTTCTTCTTTCGTGCATAATCTTTAATATATCCATAATCATTCACTCCTTTTGTATTTTTTTGAGTTTTTTTTCATGTAGCCTATAAAATCAATACAGCGGTTTAAACTTCTTTTTTAGTAATTACCTCTCTTACTAATTTTAATAATTCCAAAGGTGTAATAGGCTTTTGCACTATCCTTAATTCCTCATAGGGCATACCTCTTTTCTTTAATACCTCTTTTGGATAGCCACTTATAAATAAGGCTTTTATATCTGGCTTTATCTTTTTTATTTCTTCATAAACCTCTATGCCGTTCTTTTTTGGCATCACCATGTCAAGGATCACCATGTCAATCACATGACCGTATTCTTGAAATCTTTTGATGGCATCGTCACCATCTCTGGATTCAATGATACGGTAGCCTGAATGCTCAAGTATTTCTTTAACAAGCGCTCTGATTGTCTCATCATCCTCACATACAAGGATTGTCTCGCCTCCTTCTATAATAACATGGTCCTCTTTTATAATATCTTCACCTTTTATTACATCAATAAGGGGCAGATAGATTTTAAAGACGGTTCCTTTCCTAAGTTCACTCTCCACATCAATAAAACCGTTATGTTGTTTTATAATACCGTAGACAATAGATAATCCCAGCCCTGTGCCCTTACCTACCTCTTTGGTGGTGAAAAAGGGATTGAAGATCTTATCCATTAAATGACTTTCTATACCTGTGCCTGTATCTTTTACAGATATTAGGGCATAATAACCAGGTTTTCCAAATTGATGCGTCCTTATAAATTCGTCATCCATCTTCATCTGTGATGTCTCTATGGTAATAGTTCCACCTTTTGACATGGCGTCCCTGGCATTTGTTATGAGATTTATAAGGACATGCTCCATCTGAACCCTATCAGCCATCACATTAAGGAATGATTCTTTTGTGGTTATAATAAGCTCTACATCCTCACCTATCAATCTTGCAAGCATATTTCTTAAGTTGCTGACCACTTCAACAATATTTAAAGGTTTGAGGATGACAATCTGTTTCCTACTGAAGGCAAGGAGACCTTGTGTCAATTGGGCTGCCCTATTGGCAGAAGTAAGTATCTGCTTTGTATATGATTTTAAAGGATCACCTTCGTTCATCTTCATCTCCATGAGGGTTGCATATCCTATTATGGCAGTAAGTATGTTATTAAAATCATGGGCAACACCGCCTGCAAGCTGACCTATTGCCTCCATCTTCTGGGCCTGAACGAGTTGTGCCTCAAGGCGCTTCCTCTCGGTGATATCCCTTAGAAATGCCAGGGTCATCCTTTCTCCGTAATAGGATATAGATGTTGCAGATACCTCTATAAAGATTATTTCACCGTCTTTTCTCACCCCTTTAAACTCATAACGAGATGGCACTACCTCTCCCTCTTCCCTTTTCCTGCTCATCTCCTCCACCATAGATTTATCATCTTGATGGATAATAGATGTTAAAGGTTTACCTATAATCTCAATGGGTTCATCATAACCGAACATCTCAATAAATCTCTTGTTTACGTATATATAAATCAAGCCTTTGGTAATGGCTATGCCGTCATTGGATTTCTCGATAAATATCCTGTAGCGTTCCTCAGATTCCCTTAGATCTTTTTCTATTCTTATCCTTTCTGTGATATCTTCTCCTGATGAGAGGACATAGCGTTCATTATCAATCTCTATAATATCTGCATTGAATGAGATGATCCTTATCTCTCCTGATTTGACCCTTATTCTTGCCAGTTCGTTCCTTATCCTTTCACTTTTTTTTAATTTCTCAGCAAACCTTTTCCTCTCTTCAGGATATTCAAATATATTCAGTTGTTTAGATGTCTTTCCTACCACCTCGGAACGACTATAACCTATTGTCTTTATAAATGCCTCATTGACATCCATATATAAACCATCTTCTATTCTGCTTATTGCCATGACATTAGGGCTTGCCTGAAATGCAGTAAAAAATTTCTTCTCCGAGGCACGTAGTGCCTTCTCGGCGAGTTTACGCTGTGTTATGTCCTCTGTAGTGCCCTCATAATATAATATGTCACCATTTTTATCCTTCACTGCCCTGGCAGTCATGGAAATCCATATCTTTTTTCCATCTTTTCTATACAGTTCTACCTCAAAACCCTTTATAAAACCCTGCCTTTTATACAGGTCTATTAATCTATCCCTTTCTTCTGGATTAACATATTGCTCTTTTATATCCCTCACAGACCTCACCATCTCTTCAGGGGAATCAAAGCCAAATATTCTGGCAAGGGCAGGGTTGGCAATTAAATATCTTCCATCTGGAGTTGTCTGAAAAAAGCCCTCTTGGGCATTCTCAAATATATCCCTATATCTTTTTTCACTATTTATTAAAGCCTGCTCCATTTCTTTAAGTTGAGATATATCTTTGAAATTAACAATAACACACTTTTTATTATCAAAATAGACCGGATATGCCGAGGTCAAAACAGATACAATTTTGCCGTCAAGTCTCAATATCCTTATTTCACCAAAGGGTGTTACTATGTTATTCTCAAGGATTCTATGTATCCTCTCTTTGATAAAATCTTTGTTATCAGGATGGAGGTAGTCAAGGACTTCTTTTCCTATAAGCTCATCTTTTTCCCTTGCACCGTATAGTTTTAATGCCGCATTATTCGCCAATATAAACGTCTTGCCATCATGGATGACAATAGGTTCAGGGAAGTTCTCTATAAGGTCTCTGTATCTTTTTTCTGATTCTTTTAAGGCATCAATAACATTCTTTATTTCTGTTACATCTGTCATGACGTGTATTGTCTTCTCTATATTACTATCGTCTTTCAATATGGGTGTGCATGATACCATAAAGACCTTATCAATGGCCTCTACATCCATGGTAGAGGCCTCAGGCTTCTTTGTTTTTACCATCAGTTCATAAGGGCAATCTCGAGGGGGTTTATCTGAGGTGGGATTATGAAAGACATGGTAACACTTCCTACCTATAAGAGCTTCTCTTGATATCCCGGTGGCATGAACAACAGCCTTATTGGCATCTATTATATTATGCTCATTATCAAGTATAAGTATAGGGTTTCCTGTTGCCTGGAATATGTATTCCCATTCCCTATATGCCTTAAATAATGCCTCTTCTATCCTTTTTTTCTCTGTAATATCAATGCCAAAACCACATACATACTCATTATCTCCAATCCTTAGATATACAGACTTTATCTCTTTATATAATCTTTTGCCGTCCTTGGCAATATGCACCGTTTCAAATGGAGGCAGGTCTTGCTTCTTTAACTCTTCAAAATGATGGGTAAATTTAGGTCCGTATTCAGGGTCTATGCCTGCTATACCTATTTTGAGCAGTTCCTCTCTGGTGTAGCCAAGGCTCCTGGCTGCTGCCTCGTTGACAAAAACGAATCCTCCATCAGGTCTAACAAGATATAGCTCAACAGCCACATTCTCAATAATTTTCTCAATGAGTTCTGTGTCTTTAATCCTATCATCCTTTTCCCTGAGTGACTCCTTAAGTGCCTGCAGCTCTGAATGGATGTCCTTGTGTTCTTCCTCAAGCTTGTCTTGGATATCTTTTATATCTTTTTCCATAATTACCTAAAGAATAAAGCGTCTATGAAATATGGTATCGCCTTGAATTTCATCAATCATTTGCTTAAAAAAATATCTCTTCGTTTATCAGCAGTCAGCATGTATTGAAGCAGTGAAAACATACGAAAACCTCCATATGTCATCTATGGATTATAAACAATATTTCAATAAATATTAAGCATTTTTTATCTTGTTTTTTCTTTGTCTGCCAAAAATAGCATTTAGATGGTTTGAAAATTTCGAAAAAAATATTATAAGTGAAAAAAAATACAAATCAATTTTTTTTACTATAATGAACATCTCCCTTAAATAAGCCTAATTTATCTAAAATATTAATAAATTTTTTCTAAAAAAATGTCTTGCAAAATGCTTCATTTTATATTTAAAATCATTTTTGTGATAAATATCACAATTCACGCCACAACAAAATCATAGGAGGGGGAAATGATGATTAAAAGAACAGGTTTTGCTTTTTTGGTTATTTGCCTAATGATTGTATTTGGCACTTCCATTAAAGGTGCCGGCGCCATAGAGCCTACAAATAAAGAGACAAGACAATTGATGTCACTTGTAAATGAAGCCTCTGTGCTCGTAGAGAAACAAGGTGATGCAGCATTCAAGGAATTCAAAAAGATTTATAGCAAATGGCTGCACGGAGATACATATATCTTTGTTATCGATACAAAGGGGTTTGTATATGTAAACCCCCAAAGGCCTGAACTGGAAGGGACAAATCAAATAAATCTAAAAGACCTTATGGGAAAACCATTTATCCAATCCTTTATAAAAAAGGTTGCATCCGGTATAAAGTCAGAAGGCTGGATCCATTATGTGTGGTATAAACCTGGTGAAGAAGAGCCCATGTGGAAGACCTCTTTTATAAAACTTGTAAAGTCATCTTCTGGAAAAGAATACATAGTGGGTAGCGGTCTTTATAACATGAGGATGGACAAAATATTTGCCGCAGACGTGGTGGATGATGCAGCAAATCTCATATTAAGGAAAGGAAAAGAGGCATTCAAAGAATTAAAAGATCCTATAGGTGATTACAATTATCTCACCACATATGTGTTTGTCATAGATGAAAAGGGCAACGACATCATAAACCCGGCATTTCCTGGCTTTGAAGGTCAAAATGTTTTAAATCTTAAGGATGCCCAGGGTAAATACTTTATAAAAGACATGGTTGCAGCCCTTGAAAAGACAGACAGCATATGGATTGACTATATGTGGCCAAAACCAAGACAGATGGCGCCATCCAAAAAAAGCGCCTATGTTAAAAAGATAAAGGTTGGCAATGACACCTTTTATGTAGGTTCAGGCATATATCTTGATTAAAAACTAAAAAAAGAAAAAGAAGGAGGGTCTATGGAGCCATCAAGAGAAATACTTATGCATCCATGGTATGTATGGTGGGTTTTGATAATCGGGTTATTTCTGATGACCTTTATAGGAACATGGCTTATAACAAGGAGGTGGGATAAATGAATACTAAATTCCTTCCCATTCCTGAAATAACCCTTACAATGGCAATAACATCATCAGTTGGCATTGCCATACTCCTTGGCGTGTCCATATTACTGGGCATATTGGGCAAAAAACAGTGGAAATCCTTCGATGAATACCTTGTTGGTAAAAGGGATATGGGTCCTTTTGTCACAGGTTGTGCCCTTGCCGCTTCTTATCTCTCCGGTTGGGCATTCTGCGGGTCTACAGGAATTACATATTCAGTAGGGTTTTCTGGTATGTGGTTCGCTGGTATGTGGAGCCTTATAGGCATCATTCCTTGTATCTGGGTCGCATCTGCCAAGACAAGGAGTTTTGCAGTAAAACTCAATGCAGCTACTGTGCCTGAGCTTATGGGAAGAAGATATGAATCAAAGATGCTTCAGACAGTCATAAGTATATGTATGCTCTTTTTTCTCTTTATCTATTCAGTAGGACAACTAAAGGCAGCAGGTGGCGTTTGGTATGCAGTCACAGGATTTCCACCTGTTCTATGCCTTCTCCTTGGGGTATTTATTGCATGGATATATATGGTTCTGGGCGGTTATGTGGGCACCAACTGGTCTATGGCATTTCAGGGTGCATTCCTCGGCATTGTGGGTGCCATATTCGGTGTATGGGCGCTCGTGTCATCTGGTGGGTTTTACGAGATTTCTCTTAGACTGTGGGAACAGGATCCAAGACTCCTCTCCCTTTTAAGACCTGATCTGCCAAAGGTAGGGCCTACTGAATTTTTCTCCAGCTGGGTGGGATTACTGGCATCACCTCTTATATTTTTCACTATGGCAATAGGTTTTCCCCATAACTTGGGAAGGTTTTTGGGCATGAAAAAGATGAACAAAAAGGAATACTGGTTTTTGGTATTCATCGTGTGGTTCATCACAGGTATACCGGTCATGCTGGCATCTTCAACCAACGGGCTCATAACAAGGACATTATTCGGTCCTCAGCTCTTTAAGATTGAGCCATGGAAGGCAGATTTGGCTGCACCTCTTCTCTCGTATTCGGTGGGAGGCATACCCTTACAGACACTTTATGTTATGGGTCTTTTTGCTGCCACATTGTCAACCCTTGCAGGTATGGTTATGATAATGAGTGCCAATGTCACAAGGGATATAATAACCCTGTGGAGGCCATCTACAAAGGATAAGACACTCATCAGGATAAGCTATTTCCTTATAGCACTGTTCTTGTTTCTTCCTTTCTACTGGACATGGAAGAGGCCTCCTGAACTTCTTTCCATGTTCATGGGTCTTGCAGCCATGGGTCTTGGCGCCATATTCTTCTTTGTAACTGCCATATCATTCTACTGGAAAAGGGCAACAAAGTGGGGCGCATTCTGGACGGTTCTCTATGGAACCGTAGCAACGCTTGCAGGAGGCTATCTTGTATTTACAAAAAAGGTCATTGGTATGGCAACCATGGAATTCATACTCCTCGGAGGCTGTCTTGTTCTGTTCTTCGGTGTGAGCCTAATGACAAAACCGCCTTCACAGGAGCTATTAAAAAGGCTCTTTGAAGGTAAGGATTAATATAGATCGATTAGGGGGGGGCTAACCCCCCTAATATATTTAAAAAACATATTGTTTGAGAGATCTAAGGCACATATCTTTATCCATAATAAATCAATAAATTTTTTAAAATGGTGTGTTGTTTTTCCTGCAAAATCACATGAAAAAAAACGCACTTAAAAACAAGGCATATAGATTGCGGTCATGATAAGAATCCTTTCCCCAAATATAGGACACATCTCAATATGAGATTGATGGGATCTTCTTAAGTTCAGCAATAGACTCAGAGTCCTATTTTTTAACAATACTTGCAAACTTAACCTCAATGGCTACAACCCTGTTTCCTAACTCTATGATAAAATCGATCTCATTTCTATCACATGTTCTTTAGAAAAATAGTTGACGACATAAAATCAGTCCTTACTTTGTCAAAGGACTTTTAGTGCCACTCCCTTACGGATCTGAATTGAAATGAACCAGCTTGCACAAATTGCAAATATGAAGGTAATGAAGAATTTTAGGGCAGCAGGAAATGGTTTATTTAATAAATAGAACTGAATCCATATAACAATAAAGTAGTGGAAGATGTATATACCATATGCATTATCGGTAAAATTGTCTGCAAAATGGTGGGCATTTACAAATAAATAGATGGCAAGGCCCAATAGGGCAAGACTTGTAAATGTGCAACACAACGAATAGACTGTTGTAAGGGTTATGTTCATGGCCCACTCAGGTATGTTTAAAGATCTTGCACCCAGCATTTCCAGAAGACCATGCGTTACATACATCAAGGCTCCCATAATAAGCCAGATAGGCCAAGGTTTTAAGTTTTGTCTCGATAGTGAATTCTCTATACTTACACCTCCCAGAGCAATACCCATTAGAAACCAGCCAAAATAGAGCAATGCCCTCCAGGTCTGAAAAATCAAAGGCCCTACCAACCTATAGGAGTCAGTAGGCGAAACAAATAGGCGAATAGGAACGGTTGTCAGGAGGCTCACTATAAGAAATACCATCACCAAGGAATAGGATGATGGGGCTGTCCAGGACAGTTTTTTTATGAGATAAGGGGCAAACCTATATACAGCAGCTACTATACAGCAGAAGGCAAGTAACATCCATATGAACCAAGCAGGCCCACTCGACCAGTTATCTGTGGTAAAGAATCTATACAAGAAATCTCCCTGGCCAGCAGCATTGCTTAATAGCCAAGATGGATAATATGCCAGAGGGCCAAATATTATAGCCGATGCCACAAAAGGAATACCCAGGCGTTTTGCACGGTCTATTAGAAAAACACCTACTCCCTTACGGGTAATAGATGGCAAAACAAAAAAGCCTGATATGAGAAACATAAGAGGCATAAAGAACATGTCATTCCATCCTACGAGGAGATCGAGAGGTTGCCAGCGACTCACATCAACGATTGGCGCCGTTGATTTCATGTAATTTGTTTTATCGTAACTGCTAAAGGTATTGTATGCCAATGCAGCATGATGTGCCACCACAAGCACAATTATGCTACTCCGCAGGTAATCTATGGCAAGGTTACGCTTCAATCAATAAACCCTTATTGCATGTATCTATCCATGATTACTATAAATTTTATCACAACTTTTATAATATATCAAAGGGGTGTGATTTCTTACCTAAAGATTAAGTGCATCATTGATCAATGAGTTGAGTTACTCCAAAATCGAAATTCCGGAGGTTTATCCATAAGCAGTATAAAAACACTCACCATCTTTAAGGCAAAGATAACTCTTTAGGCATATAAAGGGGTAACTAAATAAATAATGATGATATTTGATTATAAAATACATAACTCTCTGATCAATAACTCATCTCTCAATCATTAGACAAATCTCCTTACTTCTTCAATAAGTTCCACGTTATCTTCATATTTAATCTTGTCCAGCTTAAACATTTCTCTGCAAGCCATTCCTATGTATTATCCGATTTATCATTTAAAAGCCTTTGAATTTGGGATATAAACTCGTCTATGTTGAATGGCTTTCTCACCAAGGTAATCTTTTTATTGGCAAGACCGTAGGTTATCAAGGCCTCTTCTGTATAACCTGAGATAAACAGTATCTTCATATCAGGCATAATCTCCATTACACGCTCAGCGAGGGCACTACCGCTCATGCCTGGCATGACTACATCTGTTATAATGAGATCAGGTTTTATACCCTCTTTTTTTAGAAGCTCGAGGGCTTCTATGCCATTTTTTGCCACTGTCACTGAAAAACCCTTGAATGTTAAGGCTGTGTTTATTAAATCCCGAACCACTTCCTCGTCTTCGACGACAAGTATATGCTGCCCTTTTCCTTCTTGTATCTCTCCCTTTTCCTTAATTTCAACTGCCTCACTGACAGCATTGGTTAATGGAAAATAGATTCTAAATGTAGCTCCCTTTCCTTCTTCTGAATCTACCAGTATGGTCCCTCCAGATTGTTTCACAATACCGTAAACAGTTGCAAGGCCAAGGCCTGTTCCTCCATGTTTTGTGGTGTAGAAAGGTTCGAAGATATATTCAAGGTCTTCTCTTCTAATTCCTGAACCTGTATCTGAAACAGTGAGTGTTATATATCTTCCAGTTTTTGTAAATTCGTATTCATTATCCACTACTTGGTCAATCTCAGTTACAGATGTTTCTATGGTAAGTGCACCTCCATATGGCATGGCGTCTCTGGCATTAACCACCAGGTTCATAATAACCTGCTCTATCTGGCCTGGGTCTGCATAGATATCTGGAATGCCTTCTGTAAGCACCAATTTTAAACTTATATCTTCCCCTATAATCCTTCTTAGCATCTTTTCAGTATTTATAACAAGGTCGTTGAGATTGATTGACTTTGGTCTTAAAATCTGTTTTCTACTGAATACGAGGAGTTGATTTGTAAGACCCGCAGCCCTCTTTCCTGCCTCCACAATCTGTTTAATATAATCTTTTAATGGGTCACTATTAGATAGCCTTTCCTGTATTATCTCTCCATAACCTATGATTACACTTAATATGTTATTAAAGTCATGGGCAACACCGCCTGCAAGTCTGCCAATGGACTCCATCTTCTGAACCTGAAGAAACTGTAGTTCAAGCCTCTTTTTTTCTTCTTCTGCCTTTCTCCTTTCTGTTATGTCCCTTATAATGGCGATGACATGCCATTTATTCTGGATCTTTATGGCTGATAGGGATAGCTCTGTGGGAATTTCTTCACCTGTCTTTTTTCTCCCGGAAAGTTCAAGTATTCTGCCCACTGCCGGCCCTTTTCCTATCTCGGCAAATTGAGAGAATATCTTTTTATATGCTTCATAGTGTCTTTCCGGTGCAAGCAGCCTATGGACATCCTCACCCATGGCCTCATCTTGAGAATATCCGAACATCCTTTCTGCAGCAGGATTCCAAAAGGTGATCCTTCCTTCATTGTCTATCATGATAATGGCATCCTGGGCAGCCTCTGTGATTGCAAAGAGTTTGCTCTGAGTCTCCCTGTATGCCTCTTCCTTTAATTTGCTCTCTGTGATATCTGTTATGAAACCCTCAAGATAACGTAATGAACCATCTTCACCATAGACACCCCTACCCTTTTCCCAAACCCACCTCGTATCTCCGTTTTTTGTAATTATGGGATAGGCAATCTCAAAAGGCATTCCTTTATTGACAGACCCTTGAACAGCCTCCCATACATATTCTTTGAAATCAGGATGGATGATATCATTGTATGAAACCCTTTTGTCGTTTATAAACTCTTTATCTTTATATCCGGTTACGTTCTCTACCTGCTGGCTTAGATATGTCATAGTCCAGTCTTTGTCATTAAAACACCTATATACAAACCCAGGTAGATTATTGATTAGTGTTTGAAGAAATCTCTCCCCTTCTCTTATGGCTTCTTCCATAAGCTTTCTTTCGCTTATATCAAGATGGCATCCAAACATAATCAAAGGTCTTCCATCATCATCCCATTTGATTACCCTGCCTATATCCAGTATCCACACCCAATGACCATCCCTGTGCTTTACTCTGCACTCACATTTATATATGTCAGTTTCACCTCTAAAGTATCTTTCTAAGGCTTCATTGGATCTTTTTAGGTCATCGGGATGGACAAACCTTGTCCATGTTTCAAAGCTCGTGGGCCATAGCTCCTCAAGGGTATAGCCTACTATTTCTGCCCATCTTTCATTAAAGACCGTCTCCCCTGTCTTTACATTCCACTCCCATGTCCCTATATCTGTTGCCCTGATAATATTTTCAAGCCTTTCTGTCTTTATCTCAAGCTCTTCATTGAGATTCTTTATTGCCTTTTCTGCCTTATCCCTGGCATCTTCAATCCTGATGCGGTCTTCTTCATCCCTCAAAAAAAGTCCAATTAGCACAGTGGCAACAGGAAAAACTATCATAACAGGTAGCCATATCTTTTTTATGATTGTAATGCCTAAAGGGAAGGGTAGAATAAGCAGTTGGCATGCAAGCATGATTATGTGGGTGGATATACCAAAAAGATAAATCATCCAAACCTTTAAGTCTTCTGTCTTCCCATTTAGCAACTCCCTGTATATCAACCCTGCAAGGACACAAAAAAATATAGTTGCAGTGCCTGCCCAGACCCCGGGACCACCCAGGAAGAGCCTATAGATAACGGCCAGAATTGCGGATATGATTCCCACTATCCATCCACCAAAGAGTCCTGCAATGGAGACTATGATAGATCTGCCATCGTATATGACGCCTGCCTTATAATGAAACGATAATATCATTCCTCCTATTGCTGCCCCACCAAAAAGAAAACCCATAAATAGCTTATTTGTTATTTCATTTTTGGTCTTTCGTCTTATAAGACTGTATATATGCACTATGGCAATGAGGATAGCTGCATTGACTATAAGGCTTACGAATAAAGATTTCATATTTTACCCTTAATTATATCATCTATTCATTATTTGTCTATTCCATAACAGCCATCCCCGAAGGCGGCGTTTTCTCCATATAACTTAGCCATGTTCTGCAAATATCTCAAAATTACATATAGATACAAATGTTTGGAGGGTTAAACTTATCTTTTTTTAAAAAACCTTTATTTTCTGAAAAAAATTTTGTATTTTTACAATTCATGAATGGTTTGAAATACATAAAGCCCGGGCTTATCATAAAAATACTTGTTGAGCCTGAGGAAGAAAAAGTATCAATAGACATGAGGGGCTCTATTATCTATGATGTTCAGAATAAGGAACTAATTGTGAGCCAGACAGACCCTCAGATAATAAAAAATAGGATTGGACAGGTGGTAGTTGTCACCTTTTTGGCAAAGGAAAGACATCAAAAAACCCGCTACAGGTTTGGTGCCCGCATAGAAGAACTTATTAAAAACTATAAACTATCCTCTGCCCAGACAACAAATGCCATAAAACTCATAAGGACATCTGAACCAGAGGATTACAATATGAGGATGTCCTATCGCGTCGAACTGCCAACAAATAGCGGGATAGAGATCTTTATCAATCAAAAAAAGGTAAATGTTATTGATATATCCCTTGGAGGTGCCAAGGTTTCGCACACCAATGTGGGTGAGTTTGATGCAGGCTCAATGATAAAGATAACCTTATTTATTGATAGTATGGCATTCGATGTGGAGGCAATAGTTAAAAGGAAATGGCTCCCCCAGGACAATAGATTTCATGGAACCCTTGAGTTTATGTCCCTGGAATTTATTGCCATGAGTATAAAACTACAAAATGCCCTGGCAAGAAAAATACTGGATATTCAAAGATCCCTGAGATATAAAGAGCTTTTTAGCGAATCAATCGCTTAAGGTCACCGTAACATTCTGTTATCTAAATTTGAACGTAGAATGCCGAACCGCCTTTTAACCATCCACCAACCTCTATTTACCAGTAACTATCTACTGTCCATTATTCGCCGCCTTTTACATACTCTTGCATCTACCCCTAACTCCTCACCCCTTACACTCCTTAATTATTATATATAGCCCCGTATATCACTTAATCTGCCTGTTTCCTCAAAAAGGTCGGGACATCATATCTCTCATCATCTATATCAAGGTTATCACTTTTTGCCTTGATCTCCTTATAGTCTATGGTAACATTTTTTCTGATGAATGGTGGTTCATCATAGTCTCTAAAGAGCCTGCTTGTATTTTTAACAGGCTTTATAATCGGTTCCTCGTCAACAACTGCCTTTTCCTCAAAACCAGTGGCTATAACAGTTATCCTCATAGCCCCATCCATATTATCATCATATACAAGACCCCAAATGATCTTTGCATCCTCATGAGCCTGTTCCTGTATAAGGGTAGATGCCTCATTCACCTCATGGAGGGTCATATTTTTGTCGCCTGTGACATTTATAAGGACACCCCTTGCACCGTGTATGGATATATCCTCAAGGAGAGGACTTGATATAGCCTTTTGTGCTGCCTCTCTTGCCCTGTTTTCACCGGTAGCCACACCTATACCCATGATTGCCATACCCCTTTCACTCATGATGGTCTTAACATCGGCAAAATCAACAACCACATGGCCTGAACCGATGATCAGGTCTGATATACTCTGGACAGCATTCAAAAGAACCTCGTCTGCCCTTAAAAAAGCCTCTATGATGGTCATATGTTTACCGCCTATGGAAAACAAGCGTTGATTTGGTATTGTAATAAGTGAATCAACCCTTGTCTTGAGCTGGGTTACGCCCTGTTCTGCCTGTCTCATACGGTCTTTACCCTCAAAGGCAAAAGGTTTTGTGGCAATGGCAACCGTAAGGGATCCCAGCTCCTTTGATATCTCCGCTATGACAGGAGAGGCACCTGTTCCTGTTCCACCTCCGAGACCACATGTGACAAAAACCATATGTGCACCCTTGAGGTGTTCCTTTATCTTTTCCACATCCTCAAGGGCTGCCTTTTTCCCCACTTCAGGGTCTGCACCGGCACCTAAGCCGCTTGTGAGCTTACTGCCTATCTGTATCTTATTAGGTGCCTTACACGCATTCAGCGATTTAACATCGGTATTGACGGCTATGAATTCAACGCCCTTGATATTGGCATCTACCATGTTATTTAAGGCATTGCACCCACCTCCACCAACACCTACCACCTTTAATTTTGCAGAAAAACCGCTGCCTTCATCCAAATAAAATGTGTTTGGCATCCTTGTATACCTCCTTAAAATATTTCTTTAAACCATTCTTTCATTTTCTGTAAGATGTTGATATTAGGGCTTTTGTATATCTTTCTAAACGCCCCTCCTCTTTCATGCCTCTGCTTTTTTACCCCTGGGTTCTTGTAACCGCATTTTAGAAGACCAACGCCTGTAGCATATATGGGATTATTTACCACATCTACAAGCCCTCCCACGCCTGTAGGGAAACCTACCCTTGTCTGTAGATTGAAAATGTTCTCAGAAAGCTCTACAATGCCTTCAAGATTTGCACAACCACCTGTAAGGATCACCCCTGATGCAAGCAATTTCTCGGCACCGGACTTTTTTATCTCCTCATATAACATGGTGCATATCTCTTCCACCCTGGGTTCTATTATGTCGGCAAGGACCTTTCTTTTCAGGGTTCTTGGTTTTCTTCCTCCTACACTTGGAACCTCTATGGTTTCGTTTTCCCCTATGAGGTCAGCAAAGGCACTGCCGAATTTTTTCTTTATCTTCTCTGCCTCTTCAAGGGGGGTCTTGAGTCCTATGGCTATATCATTGGTTATGTTATTACCACCAAAAGGAATGACAGCAGTATATTTTATGCTACCATTGGCAAATACAGCTATATCGCTTGTGCCTCCACCAATATCAATAAGGGCAGCACCTATCTCCTTCTCTTCAGGTGAAAGGGTTGCCTCTGCAGATGCAATCTGGCTCAATACAATATCTTCCACAGCTAAACCTGCCAGCCTGCAACATTTTATAATATTCTGGGCTGAAGAGACACTGCCTGTTACAATATGCACCTTTACCTCAAGCCTTACCCCTGTGATACCTATTGGGTCTTTTATGCCATCTTGATCATCTATGATGAACTCCTGTGGTATTACATGAAGGACCTGTCTATCAGCAGGTATTGCAACTGCCCTGGCTGCGTCTATGGCACGGGCTACATCATCTGCTTTTACCTCCCTGTCTTTTATGGCCACAACACCGTTACTATTGAAACTCTTTACATGGGCACCGGAGATACCGGCTACACAACTATCAATCTTTACCCCTGCCATCAATTCTGCCTCTTCCACAGCCTTCTTTATGGATGTCACGGTGCTGTCCATATTAACAACAACACCCTTTCTTAAACCCGTAGAAGGATGTGACCCTATACCTACAATATTGACCTTTCCTTCAGAAACCTTAGCCACGACCACACATATCTTTGTTGTCCCTATATCAAGACCAACAAGCATACTATCATCCCTTACCATATTACACCTGCCTTTCCTGAATAATAGCGCCTTTTTCAAATCTGGCATCTATGCATTTAATCAGGAGACCTCTTTTTTTTGCATCCTCAAGGACAACCATTGCCCTTTTTAACCTCTTCATTAGTTCCTCTTTGCCCAGGATTATCTCGATACTGTCCTGAACGAGAAATAGTGTGATATTACAATTTCTACTAACTACCTCTGATATATCATCTTTCTTTATGAGCCCTTGGGATATCCAAAGATTGACTTCCTTTAATATTTTCTTAATATCTTCTTTTTCTCCTGTATTTATGATAAACATACCCTTCACTGTTCCCTTAGCAAGGTCTCTATATGGCTCTCCATATCCATCCAATACCTTGATGTTTCCTTGATTATCCACCCATAGTGCAAAGGGCTTTTTTTCCTGGACATCTATAACCACAGAGAAGGGGAAGATCCTTTTTATCCTTACATCCTCTACAAAGGGATGAGATATTATTGCCTCCTTAATCTTTGAGACATCTATGTTGAAAATACTATCTTTGACAAATGGAGATACCCTGCCCATGACCTCACTATCCTGCAATTGGTTTAAACCCTTGAGCTTGACGTTTTTGATGACAAAGAGAGGAGAGTTGCTTGAGAAGAGATATATCATGGTCAAGACAGAGAGTAGACAAACAGGTGTAATAAAAAGTATATAGAGAAATCTTTTCATATCTTCAGCGATGCCCCTGAAAGTATCTTTTCCATAAGTTCATCAAAGGTCTTACCGAGACAACCCCATGCCTTTGGAACAAGAGACGTCTCTGTCATACCCGGTGAGGTATTTATATCTATCACCTTTGGAACACCACGGTCTATAAGCATATCTATCCTTGCACAACCGGATAATTCAAAGACCCTGTAAACATCTACTGCGATTCTATAAGCCCTTTTTTCTATGGTCTTACTTAGTCTTGCAGGAACAATATATTCTGTCATGCCTACGGTGTATTTCGCCTCATAATCATAGAAACCTTTTTTTGGTTTCACCTCTACTATGGGAAGGGTTACATCGTCTATTATACCTACTGTAATCTCCCTTCCTTTTATAAATTTTTCCACCACAACCTTTTTGTCATACCTGAAGGCACATGCACAGGCAGATTCTATATCCTTTTTATCTTTTACAATGGATATCCCTATGGTAGAACCTTCATTGGCAGGTTTAACAACAAAAGGAACTGGGAATCTAATAGGCTCACCATACCTATAAATCTTAAAATCCGGGGTTGGTATCCCTGAACCTGTGAGGATGTGTTTCATGGCTGCCTTATCCATGGCCGAGGCTGAACCAAAGACACCTGAACCTGTATATGGTATACCCATCATCTCCAAAAGCCCCTGGACTGTGCCGTCTTCGCCCCATCTTCCATGAAGAACAATAAATGCCATTTCAATCTTTTCTTTCTTAATCCTCTCGGTTAAACCCCTATCTACATCAATGCCTATGGCATTGTAACCCTGTCTCAAAAGGCTATCAAGGACAGCCTTTCCGCTCTTTAAAGATATTTCTCTCTCCGATGACATACCGCCCATTAAAACACCGATTTTCTTTTTTTTCAGATCCCTTTTTTCTGCCATGGCTCTATGGCTCCATCAGTCATCAAAACCCCAGAGCTCAACCTCCTCTCTTAATATGACCCCTAATCTCTCAAACACCTCTTTTTTGACCTTTTCTATGAGTTTTTTAATGTCCTCTGCAGTTGCGCTGCCGAGATTTACTATAAAGTTTGCATGTTTTTCTGATACGCAGGCATCCCCTATCCTCAAGCCTTTCAATCCTGCCTTTTCTATAAAATGCCATGCTGGCTCACCGTCTACAGATTTAAATATAGAGCCTGAAGAGGGGTATTCCATGGGATGGCGTTTTTTTCTCTCATTATATACATAATCCATTTCATGGAAGATGAAATTTTTGTCTTTCTCGTGTAGATGGAAAACAGCCCCTACAACACAATCTTCCCTTCCTATGGATGATTGCCTGTATCCAAAGGTCACATCTTTTTTTGCAAGGGATAAAAAGCCTGTTTTTCTGTTGTAAATATAGACCTCTTCAAGACAATCTGATATGGTTGCCCCAAAACTCCCTGCATTCATCTTGATACCGCCACCCACACTGCCGGGAATCCAGTATAACCTTTCAATGCCAGAAAGCCCTTTTCGAGCGCAATCCTTTATAAAGCCCCTTAATGATGCGCCACCGGAAACAGTTATATTCCTTTTGTCTTTATTTTGCTTGCCTATGGATTGCCTCATTCTGGTAATCCTTATGACAGCCTCCTTAATGCCACAATCATTGACTATAATATTTGTGCCGTTACCGAGAAACCTGTATCTTATACCTTCATCAACAAGACGCTCTATTGTTTTAGAAAGGGCCTCATCATCAAATGGGTATACCATATACCTCACAGCACCACCTACCTTCATGGAGGTATATCTCTTCATGGGGATGTTTTTTAATACCTTTGCATTTATGCCTGTCCAGTCCATCTCTCCTTCAGTTGTTCGCCTATCTTGTTTATATCCCCTGCACCCAGCATAACCACTGCATCACCAGGGACTGCCATCTCTATTATCTTTTCTGCTGCCTCCTCTTTTGTGGAACAATAAAGCACATTCTTATGGCCACTTGCCTTTATCCTTTCGGCAAGGATAATCCCTGAAACACCCTCTATGGGCTCCTCTGAGGCAGGATATATCTCTGTAACTATAAGTAAATCTGCCTCATTAAAAGATGTAACAAATTCATCCATTAACGCCTTTGTCCTTGTATATCTATGGGGCTGAAATGCCACAATAATCCTGCCCTTCCACATATTCCTCAAGGAGGAAAGGGTTGCCTTGATCTCTGTGGGATGATGCCCATAATCATCTATTAACTTTATCTCACCATCCCACTTTATCTCCAGCCTTCTCTGGATGCCTGAGAATGAACTCAATGCCTCGGCAATAACAGGAAAGGGTATATTAAGCTCAATGCCCACTGCACATGCAGCAAGACCGTTTACAACATTATGGATTCCAGGAAGCGCCATAACCACCTCTCCGAGCTCTTTATCCTTGTATATAATCCTGCACCGAGATTTAAAACCCTCTGTTGTTATATCCACTGCCCTTATATCAGCCTGTTTTGATAAACCATAGGATATATATCTCCTTTTGAGGTTTGGTATGAGGCCCTGTAGATTCGGGTTATCTATACATATGATATCCATACCATAAAATGGGACTTTGTTTAAAAAGGTGAGGAATGCCGATTTTATCTCATTGAGGTCTTTATAAAAATCAAGGTGTTCCATATCAATATTTGTCACCACTGCTATGGTAGGAAAGAGCAATAAAAATGTGCCATCGCTCTCATCTGCCTCTGCAACTAAATATTTGCTGCTTCCCAGCTTGGCATTACTTCCAAAACTGTTCAGTTTGCCGCCTATGACACACGTGGGGTCCATATTGGCATGGGCAAGGATTGTTGAGACAAGTGATGTGGTGGTTGTCTTGCCATGGGCGCCTGCCACAGCTATGCTGTATTTCATCCTCATGAGTTCTGCGAGCATCTCTGCCCTCTGTATGACCGGTATAAAGAGTTCCTTTGCCTTAATAACCTCAGGGTTATCCCATCTCACAGCAGAGGATATGACAACCACATGGGCACCCTGGACGTTTTCATCCCTGTGACCGTAAAATATCTTTGCACCCAGTCTCTCAAGCCTCTCTGTAGTTTCATTCTTTCTTATGTCTGAACCTGTGATGGTAAAACCAAGGTTCAGAAGAACCTCTGCTATGCCGCTCATCCCTATGCCGCCTATACCGACAAAATGGACCTTCTCTATATTATGAAATACCATCCATTATCCCCTTTACGATTAATCCCTCTGCATCATCGATATACAACTTGCCCATATTATCACCCATCCTTTTTACCAGTTCAGGCTCATCCATGAGTTTTTTTATGACACCAAAAAGCCTCTCACCTGTTGCCTCGCTGTTTTCTATTATATATCCACCGCCTGCCCTCTCTACCTGAAGGGCATTCTTCCATTGATGCTGGCCTGCTGAAAAAGGATAAGGTATCAGGATTGCAGGTCGTCTAAAATATGCCAGTTCAAAGATGGTGCTAGCCCCCGCCCTTGATATGACTAAATGGGAATTGTGATAATAATAAGCCATTTTATCTGTAAAGGCAAATACTTCATGCCTTATACCTGAGCCTTCATATATATCCTTCACCCCTTCATAGTCTTCGGTCCCTGTCTGGTGATATATGATCACCTTGTCCTTGTATTCTTTTAAATATGTTAACATGGCCACTACTGACTGGTTTATGCTTCTCGCACCCCTGCTTCCCCCAAAGACAAATATGCAGAACTCGTCTTCATTTCTATGGCCTTCCCCTTTTTTCACAGAATCCCTTATAGGGTTCCCTGTAAGGGCAACCCTGGATCTGCCCAGATAATGTCTTGTATCCTCAAAACTTATAAATATTGTCCTGGCATATTTGGCAAGAATCTTATTGGCAAGTCCTGGCTGGACATTCTGTTCATGGAGGAATATGGGTGTTCCATGGATGAAACCTGCTATCACCATAGGCACAGATGCAAAACCACCCATACCGAGTATGGCGCATGGTTTTTCCTTCTTGATAAATCCAAGACAGGTATGTATACCCTTTACAAGGCTTGCCACTGTCACAAATTTATAGGCTATGTTTCTTCCAGAGAATTGACGTGCATCCACATATAGGATTCTATAACCTGACTGTGGCACTGCCCTGCTTTCAAGACCTGTTTTTGTCCCTATAAAGACCACCTCATTTTCAGGAGATATGGCAGTCCATCTATCGGCTACAGATATACCAGGGAAGACATGACCACCTGTTCCACCGGCTGCTATAAAAAGCTTCATTTCGCCTCCCTTTCTGTCTTCATCATTATACCGGCAAGGGGGGTTGTAATCATAACTGCTGCAAGTGGTTGACATATGATACCACAGGAAAATTTAAGACCCACTACCAAAAGGATATCTATGGATATCATCAAAAGCCCTAAAAACGATATGATCTTCAAGAAGTCTGATTTCTTTATATAGGTGACAAAACTCACCACGAAAAGAAAAAACGGTGCCAGAAGCATTATATATCTCTCCACATCGTTTTGAAAAACAATACCTTGCCCTATTATGGGAAACTTCTTTAAAATGAGGGCAAGGATAATAAAAAAAGTATAGCCGGCAATAAAAGGTATGACCTTATTATGACCAAGGATGAATAGATAAATCATTAAAGGCAATGCCAAAGATATGATCAGGACAGGTTTGTCCACCATAAGAAGGTTAAAAAACGCTGAGAAATATAACACTGAAACAGCAACTATCTCTTTAAATAAATTCTTCTGCTTTTCATCGATTGTTATGAGATAAAAGATAATGCTGTAAAAGGCTGCAAAAACCACAAAAAAATCAAAATTTTGTTTTACGGGGATATGGGGAAATATAAAAAACATGAGTGTAATGGCCAGTTGCATGATGATAAAGGGATATTTCATGGCAACTATGTATCTGGAAGGAATACGGCAGATAAAGAATGCCCCTACAAGACCCAAAAGAATCATGGTGACCTTGACAAAGTTAAGCTCCCTTGCTATGCCGTAAAGAAATAGAGATGTAAATATGAGGATAACTGCCTTTTTCATAGATTCTCCACAATCTTTTTAAATTGGTCTCCCCTATCTTTATAATCCCTGAACATATCGAAACTACTGCACATGGGAGAAAAAAGGACTGTATCTCCTTTTTTTGCCACAGCAAAAGCCTTTTCTGCAGCGTCCTTTAAATCCATGGCATCTATGACATTTACCTTATCACCAAGCTCATATGATATCCTTGCCTTTGCCTCTCCAATAAGGACAACGGCCTTAACCTTCTTCAATACATCTTCTACAACCTTATAGCTTCCACCTTTATCCTTCCCCCCTGCTATAAGGACTATATCTCCTTCAATGCTTTCAAGCGCCCTTTTTGTGGCATCTACATTTGTAGCCTTTGAATCGTTTATGAACCTTACTCCATTTATTTCCCTTACAAACTCTACCCTGTGTGGTAAGCCTTTAAAGTTTCTCAGAACTCCCTCTATTGTATCTTTTTCAATACCTGCTAAATGGGCAATAAGAAGCACTGCCAGTAGGTTTTCTGTATTATGGATACCCATAAGGGGTGAGATAGACCTTTCATAGATCTGCTCTATGTTATTTAACCTGATATACATCTTCTCTGCCTTACAGAATGCACCCTCATCAAGTTCTTCATGAATGGAAAAATAAAGTTTCTTTGACCTGATAGGACTATTTAAGATAATATTCTTATTAATAATGGCAAAATCATCCTCTGTCTGATTCTCGAATATTCGCATCTTTGCATCCCTGTATTCATCAAAACTCCTGTATCTATCCAGATGGTCCTCTGTGATATTGAGTAGCAGGGATATGTGGGGGTGAAAACTCTTAATGGTTTCAAGCTGAAAGCTGCTTATCTCCAGGATTACAAAATCTGCCTTTTTACCTTCCATTACATAATTGATAAGGGGATTACCTATATTACCTCCTACAAAAACATAGTCAAATTTAGCACTAAGTATATCTCCTAAAAGGGTTGTTACGGTAGTCTTGCCATTCGTCCCTGTTATGGCAATTATAGGACTATCTACCAATGATGATGCAAGCTCTATCTCCCCTACCACATTTATGCCCTTTTCCTTTGCTGCCTTTACATAAGGCATCTCTATATCTACACCGGGACTCAACACAATCATATGGGTATCTAAAAAATCTTCCATATTGTGCCTGCCAAAACAGGCCTTAAAATCAACATCTTTTAGTTCTGCTATGGCCCCTGAGAGCTCTTTTTCCTCTTTCATATCTGTGATGGTAATGGTCTTACCCATTTTCCCCAGAAATTTGGCAACAGAAATGCCTGTGCTTCCCAGCCCAACAATGAGTATCTTTTCAGGTATCTCCATAACCATCATCACCTCAGCTTAAGGGTGCTCAATGCCAAAAGCGCCAATATAACAGATATAATCCAGAACCTCACCACTATCTTTTCCTCATTCCATCCCTTTAATTCAAAATGATGATGTATTGGCGCCATCCTAAAGACCCTCTTACCCCTCCATTTAAAAGATAGGACCTGTATTATCACCGATACTGTCTCAATGACAAATATGCCGCCCACTATCAAAAGGAGTAACTCCTGTTTTATTATCACTGCTATGGTTGCCAGGGTAGCACCAAGAGAAAGTGAACCTGTGTCACCCATAAAAAGGTCGGCGGGATAGGCATTATACCAAAGAAATCCTATACCTGCGCCGAGCATGGCACCGCATAGTATGGTGAGTTCCCCTGCACCCTTTACATAAAAGATCTGAAGATACTGGGCAAATTTTATATTTCCCACAAGATAGGAAAACAGCATAAAGGTAGCGCATACCGTGAGCACAGGCCCTATGGCAAGGCCATCGAGACCATCTGTAAGGTTTACTCCATTGGATGTGCCCACTATCATAAATACAGATATTAGGATATAAAATATGCCAATATCTGGTGTAATGTTTTTAAAAAAAGGGATGGTGAACTCTGTTATAAAACCAGGTCTCAGATAAAGAAGGACGCTAATTATGACGGCAAACAATATCTGAAAGCACATCTTTGTCTTGCCGCTAATACCTTTTCCGTTCTTTCCCCTTAGTTTCTTTATATCATCAGCAAACCCTATCCCTCCAAATGAAAGAAGTGTGAATGTTACAAGCCATATATAATAATTCTTTAGATCAGACCATAAAAGGGTGGGTATTATGGTAGAGACAAGGATTACAAACCCGCCCATGGTAGGAGTGCCCTGTTTTGCTATGTGCCTATCTGGGACGTCCTCCCTTTTGTCACTTTTTATCTTCCATTCATGGAATTTTTTTATTATTAAAGGGGTAAGAAAAAAACTGATAATCAATGCAGTGAGGATGGCAAGGACTGTCCTGAAGGTTATATATCTGAATACATTAAACAGGGAAAACTTTACATACAATGGGTATAATAGATGATATAACATTTATATCAATGCCTCCACTATCTCATCCATTTTGGCAGCCCTTGAGCCTTTAACAAGGACAACGTCATCCATCCTGACAGTCTTTTTAGCATGTTTTATAAGGGTATCTTTATCCTCAAAAAATTCCGCTCTATCATCCCCTAATTCATCAAAGGTATATTTCATTGATTCGCCTATTAGAAGTATCTTCTGGAAATTACTCTTTTTTAACAATCTACCGAGTTCTCTATGATAAAACTCTGTCATCTCTCCTAATTCCTTCATTTCACCCATGATTGCCATTCTTTTTCCCCGACATGGAAGTTCGGCTACGGTCTTTATTGCCCACTCCATAGAAGATGGGTTTGCATTATAGGTATCATCTACAATCAGATATCCTTTTTCTGACTTTATGGGTTTAAACCTCTTATCATAGTGATTAAATTCCTCTACTGCCTCTTTAATATTCGAAATGCCTATTCCAATGGTCTCGGCAATAGATGCAGCACCCAATAAATTATAGTGATTATGTTTGCCCAGAAGCCTTGTCCTTGCCTTAAAACTTACCCTGGGAAAATAAAATGCCAGATTAGAACCTTCCCAACCCAGGCCCTCTTCTATAATAAGCCTATAAGAAGCATCTGCATCAATGGCATAATCACGAATCACATGCCTTTGTTCTTTATAAGAAGATTTTAAATATGGGTCGTCGGCATTTATGAATATATCCCCACCTTCCTTTGTGCTATAGAATAGGTCTAATTTTTCCTTAAGGACACCATCTATATCCATAAGGCCCTCAAGGTGTGATGGATTTATATTGGTGATAAGGGACACATCAGGCTCTGTTATTGTGGCAAGCTGCTTTATCTCCCCTTTGCTGTTTGTCCCCAGTTCAAAGACATAGAAATGGCAATCTCCTTTTATAGAGAGTATACTCTTTGAGACACCTATAATATTATTGTAATTTTTTTCATTATAATGGACAGGATAGACCTTTTTTATCATATTGACCAGGAGTTCCTTTGTAGTTGTCTTGCCATTACTACCTGTTATGGCAATAAATCTTCCTTTTACCTTTTTCCTCTTATATAATGCCAGATCCATAAGTGCCTGGGTAGTGTCGTCTACCAGGATAATGGTTTCTTTTATATCTCCTACCAGATGTGCCTGATTTTTTTCACATAAACATCCCCCACATGATAATTCAAATGCCTTTTTTATAAAACTATGGCCATCGAAATTTTTTCCTTTTATGGGTATAAAAAGCTCATCTCTATTTATTGTCCTTGTATCTGTAGAGACATCAGTAAATGATGTCTTATTTACATTAATAGGGACACCTTTTACTGCTTTTATAATCTCATCAAGAAACCACATTCAAATACTCCTCTACCACTTCTCTGTCACTAAAATGGTATGTCTTATTTCCTATAATCTGATAATCCTCATGGCCTTTGCCTGCTATCAATAGGCAATCGTCCTTATCAAGCATACTTATGGCTTCAAATATGGCATCCTTTCTGTTTTCTATGATTTTGTATGAGTTGCCACGAACACCCTTTACTATATCTCCTATTATCTTTTCAGGCTCTTCATTTCTCGGATTATCTGATGTGATAACGACAAAATCAGAGAGACGCGTAGCTATATCGCCCATCAAAGGCCTCTTAGCAGTGTCTCTATTGCCGCCGCAACCGAAAACTGTAATGAGCCTCCTTGTTTTAATACTATCCAACATCTCAAGAACCTTTGCAAGTGCATCGGGTGTATGGGCATAGTCAATAAAGATAGCGTATCCCTTATTGTTTTTTACACGCTCCAGTCTACCAGGGACAATCTCCAATGCCTCTATGCCCTTTTTTATAGATTCTTCTGAAATTCCTTCTGCATAGCCAAAAAGACACGCTGCAAGGATATTGGAGGCATTAAACCTACCTATAAGGGAAGAGGTAATATCTATACGACCTTTTCCCAGGGCAATATTTAATCTCAATCCATGGATGTCCTGGTGATAGTCAACGATGTGGGCATGGGTCTTTTTATTATGACTATAAAAAAGGGCTTTAATAGGAGGCTCAGGGACAAATTCATCAACAAAAGGGTCATCCATGTTCAAGATGGCATATCTGTCTTCCTTGTTGCTATCTTTCAGGTAATGGTGAAATAGCAGTTTCTTTGCCTCTTTGTAATCATCAATAGTTTTATGATAATCAAGGTGGTCGTGGGTAAGATTTGTGAATATGGCATGATTAAATTTTATGCCTTCCACCCTCTTTTGACTTAGGGCATGTGAAGAGACCTCCATGATCACATGGCTTACACCTGAAGCAACCATATCTGAAAGAAGCGATTGTAATTCCTCAGCCCCTGGTGTAGTATTCTCTGCCTTTAAGATATTTCCTTTATATCTATGCGATATGGTTCCTATTACTCCGGGGATTGCACCTGCACAATGGAGTATCGATTCTATCAAATAAGAAATAGTGGTCTTACCATTAGTCCCTGTGATACCTGTTATAGATATCTTTTCTGATGGGTCTCCGTAGAACCTTGATGCCATCTTACCGAGGGCAACTCCCATATCGTCTGTGATTATTTGACATTTGAATCCGTATTCATGCCTTTTATTTGACACGATTATAGATGCACCCCTGACCAAGGCATCTTTAATAAATGATTCGCTCGTGGAAGTGGCAAAAAAGACATAATTGTCCTCTACTTTTCTTGAGTCCTTTGTAATACCCTTTACCTCCTGGGCAGTATCGCCTATTATATCCTTAACAGGTATATCCTTTATGAGGTCAATAAGTCTCATGGCTCAGTTATTTAACCTTCCGTATAATATACATTCTACTTCACCCTTTACTATTTCTTGGGGTTTTGGGGACTGATCATATACATTGCCCATCCCTATAATCTTAATCTTTGATGTATTTACATTAATCTTCTCGAGGGCACTCCTCATGGGTATATTTGACAGGTTTGGCATGACCCATTCTTTTTCTGCTTTATTATCATTTTTGTCATATGAAATTGAATGCCTTGTATGGATAAATTCAAAGCCCTTGCCTGTCTTTTTTATCATCATATTGTTCAATGATATAGGGAAGAGCACATCATATCCATCTCCCACATGGGCTTCATATATATTTTTAAATCTTGCCTTATTTACCACATAACCCCTGCCTGCTATTAAATCCTCTGTGCTTATTTGTTCTTTAAATTCAATACCCTCTTTTTTCAGCAAATCCACTACATCTTTTCTGTTTACTATCCTTGAAATATTCTTAAGTCCTTCTGTATCCTTTTCTTGCAAAATCTGAATGGGTTTTTTCCATGTATTTCCCCGTGAAGGGACAAGGATATCCTGTTCTATAATCCTGTTTTTAATGAGATGGCAAACAATAGGGACAGACATAAAGAACATAGGTTCAATGTAGTCATCATCCCTCTTTAATATAACAGCCTTATCAGCCTCGATTTCCTTTAAAGTTTCTTTTGTCGTTGATTCTGTTTCTTTAATATCTTTGTTCGGTGTTATTTCTGCAGTCTGCGATTTCTTTGTGTACTCTCCATTGTCAGACAAAACTATACTGCTGGGTTGTATATGGTTTTTTGCCTGAGATATCCTTGTCATGTTGAATCTCTCTGTAATCTTCACTGTTAATGAGATATACATTAAGCATATGGCTAAGCAGATGAAGAAGGCTTTTCTTTTAGCCTTTTTATTCATCTCAATACCACAACCTCCTCTTCCTTTGGCTTCTTAAGACCAAGCTCTTTTGCCTTAAACTCAAGGTATCTTTTCTTAGTAATCCCTGACAACTCTGTCTTTAACCTGTTGTTTGTCTCAATGGCACTTTTTTCTTTAGAAAGTTGAAAAATTAGGTCTTCCCTAAGGTCTATGCATGCCCCTCTAATGATAAAATAAAAAAATGCAATCCCGATAAAAGAAAAAATAATTATAAGAGTTGAAAGGATGCCCCTGTATCTCGTTTCATCTTTTGTATGGACATAAACCCTTTGCATCTATCCCCCCTTCTATATTTTCTCTGCCACTCTGAGTTTAGCACTCCTTGAAGCAGGATTTTCCTTTACTTCGCCATAAGAAGGCCTAATAGGTTTTTTTGTAACAGCCTTTATTCTTTTATCTTCCCTGAAGGTTCTCTTGACTATCCTATCTTCCAGTGAATGAAAAGATATGACACCTATTCTACCCCCTGGCCTGCACATATCAATGGCATCATTGAGCCCTATCTCTAAGTTATCAAGTTCTTTATTAACCTCTATCCTTATTGCCTGAAATGTCTTTGTTGCAGGGTGCAGCCTACCTCTTCTACCTTTGACCTTTGCTATAATGTTACCCAATTCAATAGCTGTGCTAATTGGCCTTTTTTTTCTTTCTTTTACAATAGCCCTTGCAATAGCCCTTGCCATGTATTCTTCCCCATACTCCCATATTATACCCTCTAATTCCTCAAGGCTATATTTGTTAACTACATCATAGGCTGTTATATTTAGCCGGTTATCCATCCTCATATCTATGAAGCTATCATCGTAAAAACTAAACCCTCTTTTGCTATCCAATTGATACATAGATAATCCAAGATCGAAAAGGATACCATCAAAGGCATCGATCCCTTCACCTTGTAAAATTTTTCTTAGTTCCCTGAAATTTCCTCTTACCAACTTAACACGCTCCAAATAAGGGAAAAGTCTCACCTTAGCTATACCCAGATTAGTTTCATCAACATCTAAACCTATAAGTTTTATATTACTGTTTTGCTCCAGTATACTGTAAGCATGACCCCCGCCACCTACTGTTGCATCTATAAAAACCTTAAAATTTTCAGTGATTAAAATATCTAATACTTCTTTAACAAGAACGGGTATATGGTCTCTCTCAATCAAAGGCCAAGCTCAGAAACAATATCAGCTACCTTATCAGGGTCTGATATTGCCTTCTTTACAAGCTCTTCCCATATCTCTTGCGCCCATATCTCTATCTTTTTATTCATACCAACAATGACAACATTCTTTTTTATAAGGGCATCGGTCTTTAAAGACTGGGGTATAAGAATCCTCCCCAATCTGTCTATGGAGCACTCTGTAACCCCTGAATAAAAATATCTGAGAAAAGTCCTTGCATCCCTATTTATCTGTTCCTTTTTTGAGATATTTTCCTGTATATTTATCCACTCTTGATATGGATAGCCTACAATGCATCCATCAAGGTTTGTAAGGATAAGACGCATATCGTATTTTGCAGACAGGACCTCTCTGAACTTCGAAGGGATACTGACTCTGCTTTTATCGTCTAATGTATATTCATATCTACCAGCAAACATTTTTATCCCACTTTATAACACTATTTACCACATTAGAGCAACTATACTTGTAACATTTTATTTTGTCAAGTGTTTTTTATCTTTTTAGCAACAAAAATTTATTTAGACAAAATTGAAAAGGAGGTGAAATAGGTTATTTAAATTTTAAGAAAATGAAAAAAATATTTCCAAATTTTTCAGGCCTTTGCTATATTTTGCAAAGGTCTGAAAGGATAGAGGCTTGATAGACGAAAAAATAATAGAAAACCTCTCTGAATCCTCAGGTGTTTACATTTTTAGAGACAAAGAAAATAAGGTCATCTATGTTGGAAAGGCAAAAAATATAAAGGAGAGGGTAAAAAGCTATATAAAAGCCGACAAAAAAGATGCAAAGACAGAGCATCTTGTAGAAAACATAGTCAACATAGACACCATCCTCACAGGAAACGAGAAAGAGGCCTTTCTTCTTGAAAACAATCTGATAAAAGAACACAAGCCAAGATATAATATAAACCTCAAAGATGATAAAACCTATATCTCACTAAAACTGACTGTCCAGGAACCATTCCCTGCGCTTTATGCCACAAGAAAGATTGAGGATGATGGAGCCATGTATTTTGGGCCATATCCTGGTATAGGGGATATAAAGGATGTCCTGAAGACAGTTCAGACCATTTACCCGGTGAGGAGATGCAAAAATACAGTATTTAAAAAAAGAAAGAGGGCATGCATTCTCTTTCAGATGGGTAGGTGTCCGGCACCATGCGAGGGAAAGATAGGAGAAAAAGAATATTCATTAATTATATCTGAGCTTATAGATTTTCTATCAGGAAGGAATAAAAGACTACTCCATAACCTGACTAAACAGATAGAAAAGGCAGCAACAGAATGGAGGTTTGAGGATGCAAAGTTCCTTAAAGAAAGATACCAGGCAGTTGAAAGACTTATAGAAAAACAGAATGTGCATGAACATTTAGGAAAAAATAGGGATGTGTGGGGCTTCCTGGCTGAAGAGGGGATGCTAAGGGCTGCTGTGTTAAGCTTCAGGAGAGGTATTCTCATATCTAAAAAAACATTTCATCAACCTTATATTTCATATTTAATTGATGACGCCATATCTTCCCTGCTTTTTCAATTCTATAGTTCAAGACCTATCCCTGAAGAGATCATTTTGTCCCATGAAATACAAGACATGGATTTAATTGAAAATTTTCTCAAGGAGAAGAAGAACGCCATTGTAAAGATAAAAAGCAGAAAAGACCAGGGCACCGGCCAGATAATTGACCTGGCAATAGAAAATCTTTATGAGGATAAAGAAAGACTTCCTCTGGAAAGGTCATTTAAGAATATTCTCCATCTAAAAAAAGAACCCATAAGGATAGAGGCATATGATATATCCCATACATATGGAAAAAATCCTACAGGCGCCATGGTGGTCTTTGAGTCATTTAAACCAAAAAAGGACGGATACAGGGTCTTTCATATAAAAGGTTCATCTTCAATGGATGATATATCATCAATGATGGAGGTTATCTCAAGACGCCTAAGAGACAAAAAGATTACGCCGCTTCCTGACCTCATGATTATAGATGGAGGAAAAGCCCAACTCTCATCAGCCTATAAGGTATTAAAAGAAATGGGTATGGACATAGATATAATCAGTATTGCAAAAGGCGAAAAAAAACGGGCCATGAAAGACCTCATATATATCCCCTTGAGGAAAAACCCTATTCTTATACCTTCATCATCGCCTGTATTCAAGACCATAGTAAAGATACGAGATGAATCTCACAGGTTTGCCATAGCATCCCATAAAAGGTGGAAAAAAAGAGATGACCTGAATTAATAATACTTTACAGAAAAAACCAGGTGTGTTAGAAGTTGTTAAGATCCACAAACAAAAAAAGAATAATTAATGGAGGTTTAATAGATGATTACTGGAATTGGGAGCCTTCCCTTTACAGATATAGATAAGGCATTGGATCTCATATTTTCTACCTGTTCAGAGATACCGTTCTGGCCTCAACTACCCAAAAGGTCTCCAGATGAAAATATGTATTCTACCTTCCTTGAATCTGTTCCCTGTATTGTATCAGACAGGGAAAAAAATACTGTGTTTATCAACACTGAGGAAACAGAAGGCATTGAGACATTCTATGAAGATGTGGCAAATAATAATATCCATGCCTTTGCCATCTCTGATAGAGCTGCTCCTGGATTTTATAGATTTCTTGAAAGGTTAAAGGACATATCTCTTAGCGTAAGCGCCATAAAAGGGCAACTCACAGGCCCATTCAGTATGGGACTTGGCCTAAAAGATGAAAAAGGTGTTCCTGTCATATATAATTTTGCATATTTTGACATCATCAAAAAGGCACTCCACATGAAGGCACAATGGATGATAGATACAATAAGGTCATATTATCCTGACAAGAATATTATAATCTTCTTTGACGAACCCTATATGATCTCTTTTGGAACAGCATATGTGTCCATCGGAAAACAGGATGCCATATCTATATTTAACGAAGTCATAGATGGTATTGATGCCACCATAGGCATCCACTGCTGCGGAAATACAGACTGGTCTGTGCTTCTGAATACCCATGTAAACATAATAAACTATGATGCCTTCAACTATATGGACACTATATTTTATTTTAAGAATGAACTAAAAGATTTTTTAAAAAAAGGTGGATTGATATCCCCTGGCATTGTTCCTTCATCTGAGGTTGTCCTGGAAAAATCCGTCCAAGATATGATGGATTTATTAAAAAGGTTCAAAAAAAACCTTGGAGATACAAAAGAAATATACGATGATAAAACAATGCTCATCACCACGAGTTGTGGGCTGGGAAGTTTGAGCGATAAAGAGGCACTAAAGGCTATGGAACTGCTTAAGGGTCTATCTGATTTCTAATCTTACTGTATGATAACATATAAAAAACAGAACAGAATGAAATGAAAAAGATTATTATCCCCATTGCAATAGGTGTTGTGATTTCTCTCATATTCTCATGCTTTGCCATCATAAGACTACTACCTCTGGAACAACTTGAACGACTCATATACGATACAAGGTATAAGGTAAGGGGAAAGGCTAAACCACCCCCTGAAGTTGTTATTGCAGCAATAGACGACTATAGCCTTGAAAGATTTGGAAGATGGCCTTGGGACAGGTCAAGGATTGCCCAGATTATTGATAAATTAAATGCCATGGGCGCCAAGGTCATCATGATGGATATAATTTTCAGTGAGCCATCAAAGGAAGATGATATCCTTGCTAAATCCATTGCCAATGCAGGCAATGTAATACTACCCATAGTCTTTGATTTTAAAGGCAAAAAAACCAAGATTACAGAGGATGTTCTCTTTGACAATACCTTTCCTATTATAAGAAATTCAGATTACCTAAGGATATTCCCACCTATAAGTGCCCAGAGCGTTCTTATCCCTATAAAGTCACTAATAGATGCCTCAAAGATATTGGGATTTATTAATATGATACCTGATAAGGATGGCGTGCTTAGATGGGAGGTAATGTCTATAGAGTTTGATGGGGAGATCTTTCCATCCATAGACCTGCAGGCAGCAAGGATGTATCTTGGTCTTCCCATGGAGGCCATGACCTTGAAGGCAACTCAAGGTATTCAGCTTGGAGAAAGTTTTATACCCACTGATTTCTGGGGAAGGGTGCTTATACATTACTATGGGCCTGAAGGGACATTTCCTTTCATATCAGTGGTGGATATCATGGAGAATAAGGTGCATCCTTCCATGATAAAGGATAAGATAGTCCTTGTTGGGGCAACAGCAGTGGGTATCTATGATCTCAGGGTCACACCCACATCGGCTGCCATGCCAGGCATAGAGAAACATGCCAGTGTTATAGGCTCTATACTGAAAAATGACTTTATTTATAAGATTACCAACCTGACAAATGTCATAATCATACTCTTATCAGGGATACTTTTTACTTTCCTTATAGTGAGACTAAAGGCTCTGTATGGTGCCCTATGTGCCTTTGGCTTTATAACCTTTCTTTCCCTTATTGCCTATTATTTCTTTTTCTGGAAAAATCTATGGATAACCCTCAGTTATTCCAGCAGCAACATACTTATAACTTATATTTTCATCACTGCTTATAGATATGCCACAGAAGAGCGGTATGCAAAACGCATAAGGGGTATGTTTTCAAGCTATGTTACTGAAAAGGTTGTCAATGAACTTATAAAAAATCCAAATCTTGCAAAATTAGGTGGTGAGAGAAAGGAGATAACCGTATTTTTCTCTGATATAAGGGGTTTTACCACATTCTCTGAAAAACATGGCCCTGAGAAGGTGGTAAAAATACTCAATGAATATCTCGGTGAGATGACAAATATTATATTTAAATGGGATGGAACCCTTGATAAGTTTGTAGGTGATGAGATAGTGGCGTTTTGGAATGCGCCCATACCACAGGAAAACCATGCTGAACTGGCAATAAAATGTGCACTCCATATGTTAAGAAGACTCAAGGAACTTCAGCAAAAATGGATCTCTGAGGGCAAGATCCCCCTTGATGCAGGCTATGGCATAAATACTGGAGAGGCTATTGTAGGAAATATTGGCGCTGAAGGTAAAAAAATGGATTATACTGTTATTGGTGATAATGTCAATCTCGGTGCAAGGGTCGAGGGCCTTACAAGAAAATATAACGCCAATATCATTATTACTGAATCTACTCTTGAAAAGATAAAGGATAAGATAAAAGACGGCACTATATGGCATGTGAGGGTTCGAGGCCTTGATAAGGTGGCAGTTAAGGGAAAGAGCAAACCAGTAGAGATATATGAAGTAGTTGAATTAAGTAAAGACCAGCCTTCAGAGATAATAGAACTTGAAGAAAAAGATGTTGTAACCTTTACAGAAAAATAGAGACCCACGGAGGAACAAATGATGAAGGCAATGATCTTAGATGGTATATATGACCTTAAAAAAGAAGAAGTTGCTCCGCTGAAACCGGCATATATGCCAATCCCTGAGCCAAAAGATGACGAGGTTCTATTAAGGGTATGTGCCTGTGGTGTGTGCCATACTGAACTTGACGAGATAGAGGGTAGGACACCACCTCCTAATTTTCCTGTAATATTAGGGCATCAGGTCATCGGTTTTGTTGAAAAAAAAGGGAAATACGTCCAAAGACTCAAACATGGCGATAGGGTTGGGGTAGGCTGGATCTTCTCATCATGTGGCAGATGCGATTTTTGCAGACAAGGTAATGAGAACTTATGTGAAGATTTTAAGGCAACAGGGAGGGACGCTAATGGTGGATATGCGGAATATATGACAGTTAAAGAGGATTTTGCCTTCAAGATACCCGATGTCTTCACAGATATTGAGGCAGCACCACTTTTGTGTGCAGGGGCAATAGGCTATCGCTCGTTAAGACTAACAGGTATTCAAAATGGTATGAACCTTGGCCTTATCGGTTTCGGTGCCTCAGCCCATATAGTCCTTCAGATGACACTTCACAGATACCCTGATTCAAAGGTCTTTGTCTTTGCCAGGAGTGAGCAGGAGAGAAGATTCTCCCTGGAACTGGGCGCATACTGGGCAGGGGATATAGAAGATGTGCCACCTGAGAAGATCAACTCTGCCATAGACACTACACCTGTATGGCTTCCCATTATAGAGGGTTTAAAAAATCTCGAAAAAGGTGGAAGACTGGTTATAAATGCCATAAGAAAAGAGTCGCACGATATAGAAGCACTTTTAAAAATAGATTATCCCACACACCTCTGGCATGAAAAAGAGATAAAAAGTGTTGCCAATGTGTCAAGGGAGGATATTGGAGAGTTTCTTCAACTTGCTGCTGAAATACCTATAAAACCAGAGGTTCAGACATACAAGCTCGATGATGCCAACACTGCCTTGAAGGAACTTAAAAGCAGAAAAATAAGAGGCGCAAAGGTTCTAAGGATCATTGAATAGTTTAGATTTAAAAAATATTATCGGAATCAAGGTTGATGTGGATACCCATATAGGTATGCAAAGAGGTGTCCCAAGTCTTATCTCTATCTTTAATAAATATCACATAAGTGTAAGTTTTTTCATCCCTATGGGAAGAGACGATACAGGCAGAACAGTAAAAAGGGTATGGACAAGAAGAGGTTTTCTGAAAAAGGCAAGTCGTGTTGGTGTGTTACAGACATACGGAATAAGGACACTACTTTATGGAATACTTTTGAGGGGTCCTGAGATAGCAAAAAAAGGTAAAGATATAATAAAGACACTTATTGAAAAGGGCCATGAGGTAGGTATTCACGGATATAACCATGTAGACTGGCATGACCATATAAAAGACCTTGATAGGGAGAATACTGAAGCAATATTAAAGGAATCCATCAAAGTTTATAGAGAGTTGACAGGCCAAGCACCCATATCTTTTGCAGCGCCGGGGTGGATGATAAATGCCCATGCACTTAATTTCTTCCAGGAAAATGGTTTTATATATTCCAGTGATACCAGAGGAGAGATGCCCTTTTTGCCTGTCCTTGACAACAGGAGGTTCAATATCATCCAGATTCCATCCACACTCCCTACCCTTGATGAGGTTGTTGGCATTGAGGGAAATGACCCTGACACGCTTTCAGATTTTTTTATAGGCTCTCTAAAGGATGGACTAAACATACTCACAATTCATGCAGAACTCGAGGGAAACAGGTGGGGCGATTTTTTGGAGATTTTTATACAGAAAGCCATTTCAAAAGGATTTATATTTAAAAGACTCATAGATATTGCAAAGGATTTAAAGGCAAAAAAAGACTTACCTATCTGCGAGATCTACTGCGGAAGTATTAAGGGGAGGGCAGGAGAGGTCTCCTGCCACACTCCCCCTATTAAATCTTAATACATGCCGTCCATTCCACCCATACCGCCTGGTGGCATCATGGGCATCTGTTTTTCTTTTGGTTTTTCTGCTACCATGGCATCTGTGGTAAGTAGCAGGGATGCAACAGATGCAGCATTCTGTAATGCTGTCCTTGCTACCTTTGTAGGGTCAATGATACCTGCTTCCATCATATCATCTACATAGACCTCTGCAGCGGCATCAAAACCAAAATTGCCCTTGCCGTTCTTTACCTTTTCAATAACTATTGAGCCATCATGACCGGCATTCTGGGCAATCCATCTGAGAGGCTCTTCCAATGCCTTCTTAACTATATTTACACCAAATTGTCTCTCGCCATTATATTTTAGTGTCTCGAGACTTGGCAGGCACCTTATAAACGCCACTCCACCGCCAGGGATTATGCCTTCTTCTACAGCAGCCTTTGTGGCATTCAGGGCATCCTCAACACGTGCCTTTTTCTCTTTCATCTCAGTCTCTGTGGCTGCGCCTACATTGATTACTGCCACACCGCCTACTAATTTTGCCAGTCTTTCCTGGAGTTTTTCCCTGTCATAATCAGAGGTTGTCTCATCGATCTGGGTTCTAATCTGTTTTACCCTTGCCTCGATATCCTTCTTATCTCCTGCTCCATCTACTATGGTTGTATTGTCTTTGTCTATAACAACTCTCTTTGCAGAGCCCAAGTCTTTAAAGGTAATGCTTTCAAGCTTAATGCCAAGCTCTTCAGATATCATCTGCCCGCCTGTGAGGATGGCTATATCCTCGAGCATTGCCTTTCTCCTATCACCGAAACCAGGCGCCTTTACTGCCGCAACCTTTAGTGTCCCTCTCAGCTTGTTTACCACCAGTGTGGCTAATGCCTCACCTTCCACATCCTCGGCTATTATAAGGAGTGCCTTGCCCATCTTTGCCACCTGTTCCAGGATTGGCAGAAGGTCTTTCATGTTACTTATCTTTTTCTCATTGATGAGTATAAGGGGCTCTTCAAGGACTGCTTCCATCTTTTCAGGGTTAGTGACAAAATAAGGTGAGATGTATCCCTTGTCAAACTGCATACCTTCCACTATTTCAAGGGTTGTCTCCATGCTCTTTGCCTCTTCTACGGTGATTACACCCTCTTTGCCAACCTTGCTCATTGCCTCAGCAATAATCTTACCTATGGTCTCATCATTATTGGCAGAGATTGTCCCTACTTGGGCGATCTCCTTCTGATCTTTAGTGGGCTTTGAAAGCTTCTTAAGCTCATCTACCACTACCTCTACTGCCTTATCTATACCCCTTTTTAGTTCCATGGGGTTGTGACCTGCTGCCACAAGCTTTGCGCCCTCACGGTATATGGCCTGGGCAAGAACAGTTGCCGTAGTTGTGCCATCACCGGCCACATCACTTGTCTTGCTTGCCACCTCTTTTACCATCTGGGCTCCCATATTCTCAAACTTATCTTCTAATTCTATCTCTTTTGCCACAGTCACACCGTCTTTTGTAACTGTAGGAGAACCAAAGGATTTTTCAAGTATTACATTCCTGCCCTTTGGGCCTAATGTTACTTTCACTGCATCTGCAAGAGTATTAACGCCCTTTAACAATGATTCTCTTGCTGTCTGGTCATATTTAATATCTTTTGCCATTCTATTCTCCCTCCTTTTCTTATTCTTCTACTATTGCAAGGACATCGTCCTCTCTTAGGATAAGATGCTCCTCGCCATCGATCTTGATCTCTGTGCCTGAGTATTTTCCGAAGAGAATCTTGTCTCCTGCCTTTACAGTCAATGGCGCCTTTGTCCCATTATCAAGCACCTTACCATCGCCTACTGCAATAACCCTTCCTTCCTGAGGTTTCTCTTTTGCAGCATCGGGGATTATAATACCTCCCTTTGTCTTTTCCTCTTCTTCAATCCTTTTAACAAGAATTCTGTCCTGTAATGGCTTAATCTTCATTCTACCACACTCCTTTCAATTTGTTTTTTTAATTGTTAGCCATTATTTAATTTGATTGCTAAAAATAATATAAGAGTGATAAGGGGTTTTGTCAATATGGCAAATTAAATTTTCAACAATAAATTTACGCCTTCTTTATACCATCGGGAAAAATAATTATTCTCTGATCTATTTCCTTCATTATCTACCATAATAGATGAAAATATGCCATCTGTGTCGAGCCTTATATCATACTCGGTCTCAGCCTGAACACGTAGCCTATCTAACATACTTTTTAAAATGGATTCTTTATCTTCTTTGCATTTCCATACATCCCACCATTTATCATATGCCTGTTGGATGGTCTTTCCTTTTTTATCATAATACCTTGAGAATGATGGCAGCCAGCTTTTTAATGCCTTTTTTGATTCAAAAAAGACCTCTTCCACGAATGGATAGTTTTCTATAATATCCATCTCTATCTTAATCTTTTTTATAAAACCATCTATGATACTCTCTGGGCCATGTTTCTTTTTATATACATGTTCTTTTAAGGCGTTCCAAACCTCTATAACAGGGTAAAATCTCATACTCTTTTCAGAATAGTTAATAGTTTCGATTATCTCAAGGCTATGCCTTGTTTTTCTCGGCACACCATACATGAGAAGACCTATCAAATCCGAGATTACATGAAAAAGAAGGGATCTGTTGCCCGGCCTTTTCATGGGAAACATGTAACAGATGAATTCATTTAGCTCAAGGGCCTCTACAAGATGGTCTCTCTTCTCTGTTTTTTCCATGAACTTAACGGCATCTATGGCAAGATTGATTGTTGCCATAGAGATGAACTCTTTTTCATCCTTTACAAACTCCCATACGTCAAGGATATGTCTTCGCGGCAGCATTAAAGACCTTCTCTCCTTAATTCCTCCAGCAGCCTTCTCTGCCTCTCTGTGATCTTCTTTGGTATATCCACATCTATCTCCACATATTGATCCCCTCTGCCTCCTTTTTCATCAGAGACGCCGAGACCCTTCAGCCTTATCTTCTTTGCACCAGGCGGTATCTTCACCTGTTTAGGGCCATCCACAGAAGGAACTTCAACTTCAGTTCCCAATATGGCATCTGTTAATCTAACTGTCTTTTTTACTGTTATATCACTTCCAGTCCTTTTAAAAACAGGGTGTTCACCCACCTTTATGGTAATATAGAGATCCCCTGCCCTTCCTGTGTAGGGATCTATACTGCCTTTTCCTTTTAATCTAAGCTTTTTCCCTGATTCTATGCCTTTTGGTATCTTAACATCCACCTCTTCTACGCCAGTCTGTCTTGAAAATGAGACCCTCTTTGATCCTCCCCTTATGGCATCCATAAAGGGGATCTCAAGCTCATAATTGAGATCAAGCCCGACCCCTGGCTTTTGTTGTCTGGATATATATTCATCCCCAAAATCATAATATTGCTGTTGTTGTCTTTGTCTACTGCTTCTACCTCCCTGTCTTCCAAATATGGTGCTAAATATATCACCACTTCCAAAACCAAGATCCCTGAACAGGTCTCCGAGATTAAATCCCCTGAATATGTCCTCTTCTGTATATCTCTGCTGGAATCCGCTCATGCCAAATGTATCATACTGTTTCCTCTTCTCTTTATCACTCAATACAGCATATGCCTCACTTATCTCCTTAAACCTCTCCTCTGCATCTTTATTATTAGGGTTTCTATCTGGATGATATTTTAAGGCAAGCTTTCTATATGCCTTTTTTATATCCTCTTCAGTAGCATTCTTTGAAACACCCAAAATCTCGTAATAGTCTTTTTTTGTCCCCATATCTATCACCTTCCCATATTATGCTCCATTGTATTAAAATTAACGGATAATTGCAACATAACTTCCTATGGGATAAGAAACATCCATACTTACTGCAGGACATTTTATCTTCATTACGTGTATGACCTTCCTTTTTCCTGAAAATTCAGATATAGTCTCATAGTTGCCCATACCTTTAGCAATAACAAGTGCATCCTTTTCCCACAACTCCTTTATCTTTCCTTTCATATCATCCTGTTCAATACCTACCTTTCCTGTCCCTGTAGAGACAAAATTATTAAATATTTTATCAAAACCATATCTAACCACATCTTTTAAAGAAAGGTCATTCTGAACAGGGTGCCCTTTAACTGCATAATAAACCTTTTTTCCTCTTTCCTCAAGGTATCTAATCAATTTTACATCAAAGAGAAAATCACCGATATTGTCTCCAAGGATAAGCGCCTCATACCCTGTTTTTTCCATCTCTTCTTTGATTAACTCTAAATCTCCATAAAATTCTATTTTATCAAAGTCTAAAAAACCTCCATGGGTATCAGGAAATATATCTGTAGAGTTACCGATAGCAGAAAATTCAACAACACCTTCAAGGTCATTTATAAAAAAACCCTCCAGTGCAAGCATAGCATCTTTTGCTATGGATAATTCCCTGTCCTTCATATCCACATAAGGATCTTCAATACCGGTCTTATCCTTTATAAAATAAAGTATCCTGTTTGCTATGGCAGGAGGTGTCATACCCATATGCCATAGGCCATCAATGATATGATGGCATTCATTCAATAGATCTACCTCCCCGCTGGAGAGCCTGCATGTCCTATCTGCAAGGCCCTTCAGACAATCTCTACAATATTCCATTACCTTCATGATGACTTTCATTAAAAAGATAAAACCTCATTAACCTAAATGCAATCCCTTTGATAATTTTCTTTAACTACTTTTATGTCTCGGCATTTTAACCTCACCTCAACAAGTTAAAAAATGCTCTAAAATATACCTTGTCTCAAAAGCTTTATTCTGTTATTCTTTTAGACTAATTCAATTATCCCGGAGGTTTGTCACATGAATATACTTGAGGCAATCGGAAACACACCCCTTGTGGAGCTTATAAATATTTATAAAAAACCTGGAGTGAGGGTATTGTGCAAACTTGAGGGCTGTAATCCAGGAGGGTCAATCAAAGATAGACCTGCACTTTATATGATTCAAAAAGCAGAAGAAAGGGGTGAATTAACCAAGGATAAGATAATCCTTGAACCTACCTCAGGAAATACAGGCATAGCCATTGCAATGATAGGCGCAGCAAAAGGATACAAGGTAGACCTCTGCATGCCTGAATGTGTAAGCACTGAAAGGAGGCTTATACTTGAAGGTCTTGGCTCGAATGTCTTTTTAACACCAGCAAGAGAAAATATAGACGGTGCCATAAAGAAGGCCCATAAACTCCTTGAGGAAGAACCAGAGAAATACTATATGCCAAATCAATATGAAAACCCTGATAATATTCTGGCCCATTTTGAGACAACAGGACCTGAAATATACCAACAGACCAATGGAGATATAGATTATTTCGTAGCTGGCATGGGCACTACAGGGACCCTCATGGGAACAGGAAGATACCTGAAGGCTGTCAAGCCTGATATAAAGATAGTGGGTGTAGAGCCTGTCATGGGACATACCATACAGGGTTTAAAAAACATGACCGAATCTATGGTCCCAAAGATATTTGACCCATCTCTTCTTGATGAAAGGTATATGATAGAGGATGGCGAGGCTTTTGAGGTAACGAGGATGCTTGCCCAGCATGAGGGCATATTTGTGGGAACATCAAGCGGTGCAGCAGTGGCTATAGCGTTAAAGATAGCAAAACAGATAAAGCATGGCACGATAGTTACAATACTCCCTGACAGGGGCGATAGGTATCTAAGCACCATGCAGTTCAGATCTATTTGTGCCAAATGCCCTCCTTAAAAACAAAAGAGGGTCCTTGAAAAGGGTCTCATACTCTGAGGTGCATGGGTTCGAACCCCGTCAAAAAGCTCTTTAGATTTAAAAAAACCGAAAAAAATATTTTTATATCTTTTAAAGCCTTTTCAGGCCTTTAATGAATTTTGCAAAGGTCTTTTATTATGAAAAAAATTTTCGAAGTTTATCAAAAGGTGTGTTAGAATTAATTAGATTTTGTATTAGAAATCTATCAAATGAGGTGTTTTAGATAGGAGAGATATTGTAATAAGACGTATTATAACTTGAATGGGCTTTGTAGCCCTTGGATATTATCAAGTAAAAAAAAGGGGGTGCTTATATAATGAAAATCAAATCAAAACATGGTGGATGGAATCCTTATATTGCTGGCGCCTTGACAGGTCTTTTATTGGTGTTTTCAGTATGGTTTACAGGCAAGTATGTAGGTGCTTCGACAACATTTGTGCGTTCAGTGGGTTTTATTGAAAAGGTCTTTGATTCTGAAAAGGTTTCCAAGATGGAATACTTTAAAAAGGAGTTACCCAAGATAGACTGGCAGTTTCTCTTTGTTATAGGTATCTTCTTTGGTTCACTGCTCTCCTCCACCACCTCAGGGACATTTAAATTGCAGGCAATTCCCACCATGTGGGAGAAAAGATTCGGCCCAAGTAAATTTAAAAGGGCAATAGCGGCATTTTCAGGTGGTGCAATAGCAATGTTCGGCGCAAGGCTTGCCGATGGGTGACCAAGCGGTCACGGGCTGAGCGGTTCGCTCCAGCTTGCCATCAGCGGTTATGTATCACTCCTGTGCTTCTTTTTAGGAGGGGTTGCAATGGCAATGTATCTTTATAAAGGAGGGAAAAAGGGATGAACGAGCTTATATATGGTTTTGTAACTGGACTAATATTCGGTTTTCTCCTCCAGAAAGGAAGGGTTATAAGGTATGACATGCAGATTTCAGCCCTGAGATTACAGGACATGACCATTGTAAAGTTTATGTTTTCCACAATACTGGTTGCAATGGTAGGTGTCTATCTACTGAAAGATTTAGGCCTTGCAAAACTCTCCCTTAAATCCACAGTGCTTGGAGGAAATATTATAGGCGGTTTGATATTTGGAATAGGGTGGGGTATTCTCGGTTACTGCCCCGGCACTCAGCTTGGGGCTCTGGGTGAAGGTAGATGGGATGCATTATGGGGCATTTTAGGAATGCACTTAGGGGCAGGGCTTTTCGCTGAGACCTATCCATTTTTTAAAAGGACTGTTCTCACATGGGGAGATTACGGAAAGATAACGATTCACCAGGCACTTGGCATCAATCACTGGTTTGTAATTGCATTCATGGTAATTATTGGTATTTCTATGTTTGTATGGTTTGAGAAGAAGGGACTATAGAGATTATAAGGAGGTGTCCAAAAAGAGGACAAGGAGACTTGTAGCAATAGGGGCCTCGCTGTGGCTAGTGTATACTTTACCTAAAACAAAAACATTGCTTTTATTGCTTACGATTTTGACCCATATAACAAAAAATATCATCCATGGAAAAACGCAACACCTATCTTTTGATTTTTCTCCTTATGAATTTATCTATCTCCACCACTATGATCACTGAAAATGATACCACAATTATTTGCAACCATTCACCCATTAATAGGGCTTCGGTTCTGAAGATCCATTGGAGGGAAGGCAGATAGATAACAGCAAGCTGGGCAAGAAGGGCAGCCACTATACTATAAAACAAGAAAGGATTGCCCAGGGGGTTTATGGAAAATACCGAACGTGTCTCAGACCTTGCATTCCATGCCTGGAAAAACTGAAAAAACACCATGGTTGTTACGGCAATAGTCCTTGCATGGGCAACTGTTGCGCCATTGGATATGGCATCATAATAATTATATACGATACCCAGGGATATCAATATGCTTACCATAACGCTTCTCTCAAAGAGGAGTCTTGACATGATGCCTTCTTTTATGCCTCTCGGTTTTCTCAGAAGAACGACCTTTTCACCTGGTTCAAAGGCAAGGGCAACATCCTGAAGGCCGTTTGTTACAAGGTTTATCCACAGAAGCTGTGATGCTATATATGGTGCAGGCAGATCCATTATCATGGATATAAGTATAGAGATGATGGCTGCAAAACCTGTGGGTATAAGGAAGAATACCACCTTTCTTATGTTGTCGAAGACTATCCTCCCTTCCTCTACTGCATGGAATATGCTCACAAAGTTATCATCTGTTATCACCATATCTGCTGCCTCTTTTGCCACATCCGTTCCTGTCTTGCCCATGGCAACACCTATGTGGGCAGCCTTCAGTGCAGGTGCATCGTTTACACCGTCACCTGTTACGGCCACAACCTCTCCATGTCTTATATACTGATTAACTATCCTTAATTTGTGCTGAGGCGAGACCCTGGCATAGATGGAGACATTCTGAACCTTTTTGAACAATTCTTCGTCATCCATGACCTCTATCTCTTTACCTGTGAGGACACCGGGTCTTTCATCTACAATACCCATTATCTTGCCTATGGCTTTTGCCGTGACCTTGTGGTCTCCTGTTATCATGGAAACCCTTATGCCTGCCTGCCTGCACGCCTCTATTGCCTCCTGCGCCTCAGGTCTCGGCGGGTCTATCATTGCCTGAAGCCCCGCAAAGATAAAATCAGACCCAAGCCTCTCGTGGCTAAATTGACCTTCCAAAAATGAATTGTCCACATCCTTGTATGCCATGGCAAGGACCCTCAGCCCATCCTCAGCAAACCTCTCACCCATATCCATAATCTTTTCCCTGTTAAAGGCCATGCCATAATCTGTCCTATTGCACATACCCAATATAATCTCCTGGGCACCCTTGATAAATATAATACCTTTTTCATGGTCCTTATGAAGGGTAGCCATAAATCCCCTGTCTGATTCAAAGGGTATGATACCCTTCAGGGGATATCTTTTCTTCTCTTCTTGAGGATCGAGTCCGCCTTTTATTGCAGACACTATAAGCGCGCCTTCTGTAGGGTCACCTTCCACCCTGTAGTGGCCATTTTCCTCTATCAATTGTGATTCATTGCATAGAAGGCCTATCCTCAAAAGCATCCTTAATCTCACTGCCAGTTCACTATCCGGGTCTTCCCACTCGTGAAGTATCCTGCCATCGGGCAGATAGCCGCTCCCTGTTACCTCAAGACAGTGCTCTCCAGTGCATATAGCCTTTACCGTCATCTCATTCTTTGTAAGTGTTCCTGTCTTATCAGAACATATAATGGAAGTGCTTCCCAATGTCTCCACAGCAGGCAATTTTCTTATGATGGCATGTCTTTTTGCCATACGGCTTATACCTATTGCCATGGTCACGGTAACTACAATGGGAAGCCCTTCAGGCACTGCAGCAACGGCAGCAGCAACAGCAGTGGTAAATATCTCTGTGAGTTTCATGCCCATTATAAAACCCAGAACCACGATGGCTGCTGCACTCACCAGCACCAGGATACCTATAAGATGGGCAAACCTGTCTATCTTTTGCTGCAGGGGGGTCTGTGTAACAGACTGTTCTTTTACATGTCTTGCAATCTGTCCCAGCATCGTATGTGTCCCTGTATCTACTACTATACCTCTTGCTCTACCATTGACAATGATTGTGCCCATAAAGGCCATGTTTTTCTGGTCCCCTGGCGTGAGATTATCTTCATTTATGGGATGAATGGATTTTTCCACTGGTAGGGACTCCCCTGTCAGGGCAGCCTCATCTATACGGAGTTCTATTACCTCAAACAGCCTTATATCTGCAGGCACCTTCTGGCCTGAAGTAAGGACTACAATATCACCGGGAACCAGTTCTTCGCTGGATATCTCGTATTCCCTTCCTCCCCTCATTACTTTTGTTTTTGTGACCACCATCTTCTTAAGGGCTTTTATGCTGGTCTCTGCCTTATATTCCTGAAAATAACCTACAATGGCATTTATTATAAGGACTGCAATGATGACTCCTGTATCTATATATTCTCCAAGTATGGCTGTTATGACTGCAGAGACCATAAGGATATATATAAGAGGACTCTTGAACTGGTCTATGATAATCTTTATCCTACTTATGCCCTCTCCTTCAGGAAGGGCATTTAAACCGTATTTATTCCTGCGCTCCCGGGCATCAGTTTCTGTAATGCCATTAATATCGGTCTCCAACTTATCAAAAACATCCTTTAAATCAAGTTGATACCATTTCATCGAAACCTCCGTTTATTAATTGGTCATTCTGTATAAGCTGCTAATCAAGGGGAAAATAAATCTAATAGAAAAAATAACTCAAGCTGAAAACCTAATAAAATATATCATACCTATTAATGTCATGCATTAAAAAAAAATTTTCATATCTTTCATAGATCTTTACCAATAATTCCATTTAATACGGGAATCAATCTTAACTTAGAAGGAGCAGCCATTGAAAATAATATCTTTCATGAAGTGATGTTATATAACATGACCCGAGAAAGAGGCTCACAATTTTTACGGATAGATTTAAAAGGGTTTAAAAAAATATCTATCACTCTACTTTATGGCCTTGGATAGAGACCTGCAGATTTAACAATGTGTGGGATAATCTCTTCCCATCCTATTGCCATGATATGGATGCCATTTACTCCTTTTATATTCTTCATCTCTGCTATTATCTCCAAAGCGATCTCTATGCCATCATCGGATGCCTTTTCCTTTGGCAAATCCTTTAATCTTTCCATGATGTCATCGGGCACATCCATGCCAGGGACATTTTTCTTCATATATATCGCCATATTATAAGACCTAAGGGGTGTAATCCCTGCTATAATGCTCAATTTTTCATGGATACCCATGTCCCTCACCATCTCCATCCATTCTTTAAATTTTTTAATATTAAACACGCATTGGGTCTGACAGAATTGTGCACCTGCATGCGCCTTTTTTGCAAGCCTCATGGCCCTGATCTCAAATGGGTCTGCAAAGGGGTTCTCTACACAACCTATAAAAATTTGGGGTGTTATCTCTATCTCTTCTCCGCTTAAAAATCTCCCTTCATCCCTCATTGTCTTAAGGCAGTTGATAAGCTGCACAGAATCCAGGTCAAAGACATTTTTTGCTGTCTTGTGATCGCCAAATCGCTGGTGATCACCTGATAGGCAAAGGATGTTTTTTATGCCCAGCGCTGCTGCACCCAGGATATCACTTTGAATGGCGATCCTGTTTCTATCCCTGCATACCATCTGCATAACAGGGTCTATGCCCATATCTTTGAGGATAAGAGATGATGCAAGGCTACTCATCCTGACTACAGCTGTCTGGTTATCTGTTACATTTACTGCATCTACGTAATCTTTTAAGAGATCTCCTTTTTTTCTTATTGTCTCTCCATCTGCACCCCTTGGAGGACCGCACTCTGCAGTTACCACAAATCTGCCTGATCTTAATACCCTCTCTAAATTACCTGAGCCGCTCATATCTCAAGGTCCTCTCTTTGCATCTTCCTTGGACCACCATCCCTTGCAGTAGACCAGTCCTTAGGCGGCATGATCTCCATATATCTATCCATCATCCCCTTGTTTTTATATCTATCGATTATTAGGTTCCATGCACATGGCGTATTCCTATCTATCTCACATCTTCCATCCTGTGATCCACCGCATGGTCCATTCATAATTGCCTTGGCACACCTTGTAATAGGACATATGCCCATGGTTTTATCAAGGATACAATTTCCGCATCCCTGACACCTCTCTGTCCAAAATCCATGCCTCTCTGTGACACCCATAAATGTAGTGTTTACCCCGGGCAGGACCGTTATATATTCGTATACCTCTCCCAAAAACTGAATCCCGCAACCGCAGGCAAGGGAAAGAACAGCTTCATATCCATCTATTGTGTCTTTTATTTCTTCAAGATATTCTCTATCGCATTGTCTCTCAATGGTCTTCTCATAGATTTCTATATATCTATCTTTAGATTTTCTTCTTATCCTTAGCTGGGATGCAAGAATGGCAACCTCTTTTGCCCCACCTGTAGCACAGACCGTTACACATTCATTACACCCTAATATCATTATCTTTGAGTAAGGTTCCAACATTTTTTCTATTTCCTGAAAAGGCTTTCTCTCTGCAACAATCATTTCATCCCTCTTTATGTTTTTTTAATTTTACAGGATTTGGTCCTAATGCCCTTATCGTTTCTGTAAACCCCCTTGCTATCTCGGCAAACTTAATACCTTCTGATGAAGATACATTAAACATGGCCACCCTTTCAGCTTCAATACCGGCTTCATAAAGGAGTTTTTTGAGATATTCTACCCTCTTCTTCGCCCTTAAATTACCTGTGAGGTAATGACAGTCACCCTCCATGCACCCAACTATACATACGCCATCTATGCCTCCCTCAAATGCCTTAAGTATGTGTATGACATCCATCCTCCCTGAGCATGGAATCCTTATTATTTTTATATTGGCGGGATACGATAACCTCATGGAACCTGCCAGGTCCGCAGCAGTATATCCTCAATATTCACAGCAATACGCTATTATATTTGATTCAAATCTTTCCATAAACATCATCCCCTGCTGCAATGGTCTTCTCTATTATCTGTATATCCCTATAATGCATAAGGTCAATGGCCTTTGCTGGACACTCTGCAACGCAAATACCACACCCCTTACACCTGTTTATATCTATCACTGCCTCACCATTTTCATTTATATATGGCACAGAAAAAGGACATAATCTCACACAGGTAAGGCATGCTGAGCACCTTTCTCTGTCCACGTATGCCACTATACTACCTATTGGGACTTCATCCTTAGCAAGGATGGTAATTGCCCTGGCAGCAGCACCCTCTGCTTGGATAATGGTCTCTTTTATATTTCTTGGAGAATGGCACAACCCTGCAAGGTATATGCCTTCAGAGGCAAAATCTATAGGTCTTAGTTTCATGTGTGCTTCCATGAAAAAGCCGTTTTTGGTCCTTGGTAGCCTGAATATATTGCCTATCTCGCTGTTGTCATTGGGTATTATGGCACAACTTAAGCCCACCAAATCCGTCTCTATCTTTATGTCTTCCTGCAAGGATATATTACGGCATGTGACATAAATGGAACCACCCCTTATTTCCACTGCAGGGGGGTTTGTCCTGTAGAATCTTATAAACTTTATACCTTTCTTTCTGGCAATCTTATAAAATCTCTCGTAGAATCCATATGTCATCATGTCTCTGTAGAGTATAAATATATCTGAATTAGGAGCCATTTCCTTTAGTTTTAATGCATTCTTTATAGCCATAAGACAGCATATCCTACTGCAATAATCCCTCTCTTCATCCCTTGAGCCAACACACTGGATCATGACACATCTTTCAAACATTGAAAAGGTTCTTTTTTCTATTGCCTCTTCCAGTTCCATCTGGGTCATTATATTCTTGTGCCCTCCATATCCGTAGATGCCAAAAGGCTTTAGCTCTCTTCCTCCTGTTGCTATAATAGATGCACCATGTCTTATAGTCCTTTTATAACCGTCTTTTTTTCTCATTACCTCTGTTTCAAAATTGCCTTTGAACCCTGAATGTCTTTTAATCATAAAACCTGTCAATACCTCTATCTTTGGGTGATTGAATGTCTTATCTTTTAATCCCTGTAAAAACTCACCCACATTTAGACCATCGAGGGTATAGTAAATATTGTTCAGGTTTCCTCCTATATAGTCCTCTTTTTCTATGAGATACACATAAAAGCCCTGTTCTGCCAGATTCAAAGACGCAGTAATACCTCCTATACCTCCTCCCACCACAAGACACGATTTTTCAACAGGCATTGTCTTTTCTGCCAATGGCTCAATCTGTGCGGCGTTCGCTACTGCCATCTTTACAAGTGTCTTTGCCTTTTCTGTTGCATCTTCCTTTTTATCCATATGAACCCATGAGCACTGATCCCTAATATTTGCCATCTCAAAAAGATATTTATTAAGCCCTGCCTCCCTCACGAGGGACATAAAAAGCAGCTCATGGGTCCTGATAGAGCACGACGCCACAACAACCCTGTTTAAATTATATTCATCAATGATCTTTTTTATCTTCTCCTGGGTGTCCTGGGAGCATGTAAAGAGATTCTCATCGGCAATGACAACATTGGGAAGGCCCTCGGCATATCTCTTTACCTCAGGGACATCCACGATCCCTCCTATATTTACCCCACAATTACATATAAAAACACCTATCCTGGGTACTTCTTTTGTTACATCCCTCTCCTGTGGCAGTATTTTTGTCTCTACATCCTTCCACCTCTCATTCTTTAAAGGTAGAGATGCCTCACAGGCAGCAGCACCACCGTCTATTACAGTCTCTGTAATATCCTTGGGAGATTCACAGGCACCGCATAGATATATCCCCTCTTTTAAGGTAGCCATTGGCCTTTTTGTATCTGTGGCAACAAAGCCATAGCTGTTCAATTCCACACCCAGAACATCTGCAAGCCTTTTTAGGTGTTTTGATGGCCTCAACCCTACTGAGAGGACAACAAGTTCAAACCTCTCAGTCTCCACTTGACCTTTCTCGTCTATATATGTGATGAGGAGGTCCTTTGTATAAGGGTCTTCTAAGACCCTTGATATAAGAGATTTTATATATCTCACACCGTATTCCTGCCTTGCCTTCTCAAAAAGGTGCTCATATCCCTTACCAAAGGTCCTTATATCCATGTAAAATATTGTCGGCTCTATATCGTGTTGATGTTCCCTGGATATGATGGCCTCCTCTGTGGCATACATGCAACATACAGATGAACAGTATTCATTGGTTTTGTTTCTACTCCCTACACACTGAATAAAGGCTATCTTCTTCGGGATTTTGCCATCTGAAGGTCTCATGACCTTGCTCTCTGTGGGTCCTGTGGCAGATAGAATCCTCTCGTATTCGATGCTTGTCATGACATTTTCGCAGATGCCGTATCCCAATTCCTTTGCTTCCCTTGGATTGAATTCATCATAGCCAGTAGATATTATGATACTTCCCACATTGACCTTTGTTTCCTTGGGCTCCTGGGTATAATCGATTGCCTCTGGTTTACAGACCTCTTCACATATCCTGCACCCAAGACACCTCCTGCAGCTTAAACACCTCTTTGCTTCCTCTATGGCCTGTTCCTTAGAAATACATAGGTTTATTTCCTCAAAATTTCTCCTTTTTTCCACAGGTGTCTTTGGGATATTGATCCTTTGTTTCTTTTTAACAGGGAATGGTGGCTCATCAAGGATCTTGTCATCTTCTGCAAGTCTTCCTTCCCTCAAATCCATCCCTTCAAGATATCTTTTTATGGATTCTGCTGCCCTCTTGCCCTGTGCAACGGCATCTATGGCCGTCTTTGGTCCTGTGGCAGCATTTCCACCGGCAAAGACTCCCTTTTTTGTTGTCTCAAGGGTTACCCTGTCCACCTTGATACGTCCGTCATGAAGCCTTACTATCTCCTTATAGTCTTTTAGATATTCCGTATCTATTGTTTCATAGATGACAAGTATTAGATTATCTCCCTCCATGTATTCCCTGACAGAACTGTCGAAAATGGGCTCAAATGCACCTTTATCATTAAAAACCTTTTTACACCTCTGAAGTTCTATGCCTTTGAATATTCCATCTAAGGCATGTATCTTTAATGGACCCCATGAATTATATATCCTTATACCCTCCTCTAAGGCCTGGTATATCTCCCACCTATGGGCAGGCATATCCTCCCATCTCTCAAGGGCAACGACCCTTATATCCTCTGCCCCGCATCTTCTGGCAGTCATTGCAGCGTCCATGGCAACATTACCTCCACCCATGACTATCACCCTTTTGCCCAATCTGATTTTCTCTCCCAGATTATTAAGTTTAAGGAAACCAAGGGCATCGAGAACACCTGATGCATCCTCGTTCTCAATGCCAAGTCTCCTCCTGCCATGGGCACCGGATGCAATAAATGCGGCATCGAAATTAGAAAATATCTCATCAAGTGAGATATCTATGCCTACCCTCTTTTTTAAACATACTTCTATACCCATCTTTTCTATGATTGCCAGTTCCCTATCCAGAACCTCCCTTGGGAGCCTGTATGGAGGAACACCAACGTATAGCATACCACCGAGTTTATCATGGGCATCGAATATGGTTACCCTGTACCCCTCTCTTCTTAATTCATAGGCACACGTTAAACCAGCAGGACCTCCACCTATGATAGCCACCTTCTTTTTTTTATCTGCCTTTATCTCAGGAACAGGAATGTATCCTTTTGATGATTCATAATCTGCCACAAATCTTTTCAATGCACATATGGCTATGGGTTGGTCTACCTCCCTGCCACGAAGACATGAATCCTCGCAAGGGTGTGTGCATATACGTCCTATAATACCAGGGAATGGAAGCCTTTCCCTTATCAAGCTCAGGGCTTCAGAAAACTTGCCTTCTGCAATCAAAGCTATATAGTCTCTTGCATTGAGGTTTATAGGGCAGGTGAATATACATGGTGCAAGCTGCCTATCTATCATGTATGTAGATGGTATTGCCTGGGGGAAGTTTATAAATGCAGCGCTTCTTAAAGAAAGGTTTTCATTGTATACATCCCCTACCTCAATGGGACAGCTTATAGCACAAGTGCCGCAGGATGTGCATCTTTCATATAAAACCCTCCTCGGCCTTGTTCTTAATGTGACCATAAAATTTCCTGGCCCACCTTCAAGGCGGACTACCTCTGAATTCATCAAAAGCTCTATATTGGGATTTTTACCAACCTCAACAAGCTTTGGAGCCATAACACACATGGAGCAGTCATTGGTGGGAAAAACCTTATCAAGTTGTGCCATGTTGCCGCCTATATTTGGCTTCCTGTCTGCAAGATACACCTTGAAACCAGCCTCGGCAAGGTTAAGGGACGCCTCCATACCCCCTATACCACCGCCTATAACAAGAATCTTACCAATTTTATCCCTCATATAACTGAATCACCTTTTAATATAATAGATGGGGTCTCTTTCATGGCTTCCGTCTATCTCAATGAGATTGTTTTTCAAAAGCCATCTTATATGGCTGAACAATCTGTTCTCTTCCATAAAAAGTCTTTCTGCAAGCTGTATTACTGTTGCACCACCATCTAAAAGGGTCTCTATTATCCTTGCCCTCTCATAAGCCGACTCGAGAAGGGGTTCAAACACAAGTAAAAATTGTCTCTCCGTAAACCTCTCTCCATATGCATTGCCTTCTTTAAGCCTTTCCTTCCTTAAGAAAAGCCTTTCTATCCTTTCACCCCCTTGGGGATCATGCCTTTTTATAAACTCTATCTTATCCTTAACATGCATTTCTTATAGCCTTCTGATTTTATCTAAAATCCCTTTTGTTTCTATTATATGGGCATCAATACTGTTTAACCTTCCAAAGATTGCCAACTCAAACAACTCAGATAAAAATAGGACAGGGATGTTATCTGTATCTTTACCCATAAGAGGCAGTAAATCCAGGTTTAGTTGACATAATGGGCATGTGGTAACTATGGCATGTGCGCCCAGCTTCTTTGCCATTGTCATTATGCCTGAGGTCAATCTAAAAGTAATATCCTTATCTGTAATGGTCTTTGCTGCCCCGCAGCATTCCATCTTAAACTGCCAAGGGATTACACGGGCACCAAGGGATATAATGATATTATCCATTGACCTGGGATCTTCCACATCATCAAAAGGAACAGCATCTGTTATTCTCGTGAGGACACAACCGTAATATGGTGCGATACTTAAGGAAGATAGATCGAACGATATGGATGAGCCGATCTTTTCAAGACCAATATAATCCATAAAGACCTCTAATATGCTTTTAACCTCCATGGAGCCGGAGCACTTAAGGGGTGCTATGATATTGTTTATCTCATCCCTTATAGCTCTATCCTGTCTTATCTTTTCATTTATTGTTTTACACCTATTGTAACAGGCAGAGCATGGGGTAAACATATGGATGCCCTCCTTTTCTGCCAAAGCAAGGTTTCTTGCGGCAAGGGCATATGAAAGCATATCATGGACTGTATGGGCAGCAGATGCACCGCAGCACGACCAATCATCAAGTTCCTTTAATTCTATTTGGTAGAATGTAAAGACCTTCTTTATGGATTCTTCATAAAATCTTGACGATGTTTTAAGAGAGCAACCTGGATAATATGAAAGGTTCAGCATAAATTAAAATATTTTTTCCATATCTTTGAAATCTAAATCACTAACCTTAGGGACATGAAGATTGTGCCCCAGCTAAAGACATTTAGCCATCTAAGTCAAATATTCAAATACAGGCTAATGCCTGTGACTATCCATAACCGTGTTTGCAAAATAACAAACTATCCTTATCAAAGGCATATTAACCCTACTTTTCAACGATCTTTATTCTATTTTCTATCTTTTCAAATATATATTTAATATGTCTTTTATCCTTGTTTCTGTGAGGTGTGATACCCATCCTTTTCTTAATCATCATCTTAATACCCATCTTTGCATCTTTAAAGGTTTCCTTATTTTTCAGCTTGTAATTCAGTATAGCCCCAAGCTCATATAGCCTGCCGTGTTTTTTTATGTTTTTCAGAAAGATTCTATCAAACACCCAGATTCTGTTATCTTGCGATATGCCTTCTGCTGAGGCCAATCTTCTTAAAATCCTAAAAACGTGTGCAATATCTATACTGTTGGGGCAGCGAACACTGCATGCTTCACATTGGAGGCACTGCCATATTGCCTTTGCACCTAAAACCTTATCCCATTCACCAAAGCCAATATAATGTATAATCCTGTGGGGGAGGATATCCATTTCCTTTGCTACAGGGCAACCATTGGTGCATCTAAAACACTGATAGCAGGATGATGTATCCTCTTTTAAACCTTGCTCAAGCTCCTTAAGAAGATGATTATCCATTTCTATATTAATCCCTTTTCCTTTAGACTGCAGTAATCTTCTTTCCTGTCCACATGTTTATCTGCCATGGCACTTTTTGCAGTGCCTCGACCTATTATCACATGGTCAAGGACCTCTATGCCCAGTATCTTTCCTGCATCTATCAACCGTCTTGTAATATTTATATCCTCCTGGGATGGCTCTGGATCACCTGATGGATGGTTATGGGCGATTATGACCGATGAGGCACAACAGGCAATTGCCTCTTTGAATACCTCTCTGGGATGGACAAGGCTTGCATTAAGTGTCCCAGTGGATATGTGATTTATGCCCAGCACCTTATTGCGGGTATTCAGGGTAATCAACAAAAAATGCTCCTTGTTTTTGTCCTTTATTGAATGACGAAGCAAATCTGCCACTGCCTTTGGATTACTCATCTCCAAATCTTTATAGGCATATTCTGTTTCTATTTCTTTTCTCCTGCCCAGTTCAAAACATGCCTTAAGCTGGACAGCTTTTGCATTCCCCAATCCCTTTATCTTAGATAGCTCTTCAATACTTGCCTCGCTGATTGCCTTTATACTTCCAAAGGTTGTAATGAGCTCCTGGGCAATGGTCATGACAGATTTACCTGCAATACCTCTACCTATGATGATTGCTAAAAGCTCTTGAGCAGATAATACTTCTGCTCCCAATCTCTGCAGTCTTTCCCTGGGTCTTTCTGATCGAGGCATATCAAGGACTGTATATGACCTATTCTTCATTCCCTCCCCCCTAAGGGATAAATGGCCAGGTTAAAAACCTGTATATTTGATAACTCTATTTTATCTCTTTCTTTACTGCATCATAAAGCTCTTTGTAGGGGATGCCCATCTTATCTGCAAGTCCCTTTATATCTTCGAATTCCATATGGGTCTTTATGCATTTATCTTGATGGTTATAACCGTATTTTACATGGACTGCACCGAAAGATGTATCTATCTTTTTTATCTCCCTTTTTAAGACCTCTCTAAAATCCCTTCTTATCCTTATACCAAAGGTAGATGTCTCTTTAAATACGGCATCTTTTACCTTTTCGAGGCTATCATCCCCTACCAACACAGAGAACCTTACCCCAAGCCTACCCTTTTTCATATAAACTGGGAAGAAAAGACAATCAACAGCACCTGCATCCCTTACCCTATCTGCCACTGCCCCCAAATACTCCATATCCATATCATCTATATCTGTCTCTATAGTCCATATATGGTCTTTTTGCCTTTCATGTGGGGTATCTCCTATAAAAACCCTCAAGACATCAGGCCTTTCAGACTTATATGTTCCAACACCATAACCAATACTTTCAATTCTCAAGACAGGTGTTTGATTTAGAGGTCTTGCATAATGCCTTATAATAGCAGCACCCGTAGGTGTTGTAAGCTCAAGGTTAACTTGAAAGAATACCATATTAAAATCTTTTAAAATCTCTAAGGTAACAGGTGGAGGATTGGGAATGATGCCGTGTGAGGTTCTAATGGTTCCGCTGCCGCAGGGAACTGGACCGGAGAAGACCTCTTCAATACCAAAGAAATGGATGCCGTGTGCCACACCGATTAAATCAATAAGCGTATCTATGTTTGATAGCTCATGGAGATGGAGTTCTTCATGGCTTATATGATGTATCTTTGATTCAGCCTCAACGATTATATGGAGCATGGACCTTGCATGGGACTTTACAGATTCCTGGATGTCCATTTCCTGGATGACCTTATACATCTCATCTATGGTAAGGTGAATATCTGAGCGTTCTATATTTAGGTGAATGCCTTCTATTACACCTTGAGAGAGCCTTTCAGGGATTATCTCAGGTATGGGCAGAGGCATCTTCTTTACTGTATTTAAAAACACCTCAAAAGGATAACCTGCATGGATCAATGCACCTATCATCATATCTCCGCTTATACCGAACACCGGGTCTATATAGAGTGTCTTCATGGCATCATAAACGGTTTATAAGGGTAGCAAAATAGGCAGCGCCAAAACCATTGTCTATATTGAACACCCCGACTGTAGAGCATGAATTGAGCATGGCAAAAAGGGCGGTTAAGCCACCTAAACTTGCGCCGTATCCCACACTCGTTGGAACACCTATCACAGGAACACCTACAAGGCCTGCAATCACCGATGGAAGTGCACCCTCCATACCGGCAACGGCTATAATAACCCTCGCACTTCTTAACATGGGAAGATGGTCTAATAGTCTGTGTATACCTGCTATGCCTACATCATACAATCTTTCTGTGTTATTGCCGAAAAACAAAGAGGTGATATATGCCTCCTCGACCACATGCATATCACTTGTCCCGGCAGAAATAATAAGGACAGTTCCCTTGCCATAGACGGTCTTATCTTCCTGTATATAAAAACACCCTGCCCTCTTGTTGTATATACCTGATTTAAAACTTCTGCAAAGGGCAGCGCCAATATCTTCATCAATACGTGTTATAAGGACATCCTGATTTTGTCTTCTCAATGCCTCTGTGATCTCCATAAGCTCATCTAATGTCTTGCCTTTACCGAAGACAACCTCTTGTAGACCTTTTCTTATTGCCCTATGGTGGTCTATCTTTGTATGATTTAAATCCTCAAAGGGTATATATTTTAATCTCTCATAGGCATATTCTGGCGAGATTAAACCTTTACTTACCTTTTCAAGAAGCTCTTTTATATCTTTATCGAACATAAGTATAATGATTTAAGGTATTCATAAAAACAATGGCTATTCAAGTAAAAATGCATTCTTAACAATCTTTACATTATGCCTTGTTATGCCTATTACATCAAACCTTGCCTTTTTGTTCAACATCTTGTGAGATTTGAGATAATACTGGGCTGATCTGATCATATGCCTTTTTTTTATATCATTTATGGCATGGAGAGGGTCGCCAAAGGTATCTGTGTTTCTCTTTTTTACCTCTACAAACACCAAATAACCTCCCTCCTCTGCTATGATATCTATCTCACCAAAAGGGTTTATATAATTCCTCTCCAGGATCTTGTATCCTTCTGATTTAAGAATCTGAACTGCCCTATCCTCTCCCTCTTTCCCTTCTTTTCTTCTATCAATGGTCAATATATTCCTTAACCCCCTTGAATGTCTTTCTATGGATAGGTGATATGCCGTATTCTTTTATGGCAAGCCTATGATCTTTTGTGGGGTAACCTTTATTTTCTCTGAAATTATATAGAGGATACATTTCGTGGTATCCATCCATTATCCTATCCCTTGTTATCTTAGCGATTATGGATGCGCTTGCAATAAAAAAACATTTTCTGTCGCCTTTTATTATGGTCTTTGTCCTGGGATGACCTTTTATGCTGTGGTTTCCGTCAATAAGTATTAAATCAGGATTAATACCAGCGTCATTCAATGCCCTTTCCATAGAAAGGAGGCTTGCCTCAAGTATGTTAATCCTCTCTATCTCTTCGTGATCTGCCAAACCTATGCCTATTCTATAGGCATTATGAATAATCCAATCAAAAAACTCTTCTCTTGTCTTTTTGTTCAATAATTTTGAATCGTTTATACCGCAGGTGTTTTCAGGGACTCTATCCCATATGACACAAGCAGATACTACAGGGCCTGCAAGTGGTCCCCTGCCTGCCTCATCAATACCGGCAATAAGACCCTTGAGTTGGCAGCCCATTAATCCCTTTTCTCTTTTAGCTTTGCTGCCTTACCTTTCAGGTTTCTGAGATAGTAAAGCTTTGCCCTTCTCACCTTACTTCTGCCTGTAACCTCTATCTTTTCTATAAGGGGCGAGTGAATTGGAAAGGTCTTCTCTATCCCTATACCATAAGATATCTTTCTTACCGTGAATGTTGCCCTTGTGTTTCCACCCCTTTTCCTTATGACAACACCCTCAAACATCTGGACACGCTCTTTATCTCCCTCGAATATCTTTGTATACACCTTCACATTATTGCCCACATTTATATCTGGAAGGTCGAGCCTCATATGCTCCTTTTCGATTAAATCAATTATTTCGTTCATAGTTGCCTCCTCTTTTGCCAAGTATTCTATCAATTACTATTCCAATAGCCACCCTCAAAGACAGGTGATTATAATCACCTGAACCAACTATAGGTTCAAGCATCCTATCACAGAGATTTATGGTTTCATCGGTTAAACCCCAGCCTGTTCCGAAAAGGATAAGGACATGCCTTTTTTCTTCATGCACAAGCTTCCTCATATCCTCAAACCCAATACCTTTCTGAGGCCTTTTTTTAGATGATGTCCCTACGATAAAAAGCTCACCATCTGTTTTTGTCTCCTCTATGACAGCTTCAAGGCTTTCCCTGATGGTAATGGTATTGAGGGCTACAGCCCTTACAGGGTTATAATCAGCACCATATCCATGTGTCCAATGGTCTATAAGTCTTTCCATTATCATCCTCTGCTTTAAAAGAGGAGTAACAATATAGCACATTTTAATCCCAAAAGTCATGCAACATCTCGCAATATCATGAAGCTCAAGATTGTTGAGACTTGTGGCTACAATCTCTCTGTTCTTGTTATAAACAGGGTAATGGACAACGGCTATGTATATATTATCCAGAAAGCTCCTCCATAATCTCCCTTATAAAGACCTCATCCTCTTTGCTTGGATTAAACCTCTCCATAAGGTCGGGTCTTCTTACAATGGTCTTTCTGATGGACTCCTTTCTCCTCCACCTCCTTATCTCATCATGATTGCCAGAGAGCAAAACCTTAGGGACCTCCATATCCATAAATATTTCAGGCCTTGTATATTGGGGATATTCAAGAAGGGACTCTTCAAGGCTCTCAGTAATGGTAGAATCAGTATTGCCCAGAACCCCTGGTATAAGTCTCGCAATACTATCGATAAGGACAAGGGCGGTTATCTCTCCACTGGATAAGATATAATCCCCTATGGAGATCTCTTCGTCAACAAATTCTACAATCCTCTCGTCTATGCCTTCATACCTGCCGCATATAAAACAGAGATGTGCCTTTTTAGATAGCCTTTTGGCAGTATACTGAGAGAATACCCTACCCTGTGGTGTAAGAAGTATATAGTGGGGTCTACCAAACTCCTTTTCTACATGACCCATTGCCTTATAGATGGGTTCTATCTTCATTATCATACCGGGTCCGCCACCATAGGGTGTATCGTCACAGGTCCTATGGGTATCTTCTGCAAAATCCCTTATATTTACCATATTGAACCTTATAATTCCGTTATCTGTTGCCTTTTTTAATATGCTTTCTTTAAGGGGTGAGTCAAAGATCCGTGGAAATAGGGTTAAAATTGAAAAGATCATACAAGGAAATCGTCTCCTTCCACCTTTATAACAGACTGTTCTACATCAATAGTTGATATATAAATATCTACCATAGGGATCAGTATCTCCTTTTCTCCTTTTACCACCATAACATCATTTGCCCTTGTATGGATTATATAATCCACCTTCCCCAGTATTTTCCCTTCCTGATTTATTACATCAAGACCTATGAGCTGATATTCATAGTATTCATCTGGTTCAAGCTCGGGAAGGTCCTCTTCCTTTACAAAAAGCTCCCTGTTTATAAAGGAAGTGACCTTCTCAAGACCATCATATCCAGAAAATTTTATATAAAACGTATCTTTTTGAAACCTTATGCGCTCTGGTTTGAGTTCTATCCACTCATTCTTTTGCTTAACAAGAAAAGAGTCATATCTGTATAAACCATCTCTCTCATGGTTATAATACCAGAACTTGACCTCTCCTTTTAAACCATGGGTGGAGATTACCCTTCCCACAGAGATGTATTTCATTATTCAATAATCTCAAGCACTGCCCTTTTCTTTGCCTTTGTAGAGGCTGCGCTGAGGATTGTCCTCATGGCACGGGCTGTCCTGCCCTGCTTGCCTATTACCTTACCAAGGTCATCCTTGGCAACATTCAGCTCTATGACCGATGTCTTCTCTCCCTCGATCTCTGCTACCTTCACCTGATCGGGATTATCAACCAAAGCCTTTGCGATGAACTCGATTAAATCTCTTAGCATATCCCACCTCCGAAAATTATAGTGTTAATTCTTTCAAGACCCCTTCTTTCTTAAAGATGTTTTCTACAGTTTTTGTGGGCTTTGCACCTTTCTTATACCATGCCTTTATCTTTTCCCTGTTGAGGGTGATCTGGGCAGGATCTCTTAAAGGATCATAGGTTCCCACATTCTCGATAAACCTTCCGTCTCTTGGATAGATGCTGTCTGCAACCACAATTCTGTAAAAAGGTTTCTTCTTTGTGCCATAGCGCGCCAGTCTGAATTTTACAGCCAATATTGCCACCTCCTATCTGAAGAATAGTTGTTTAGGCAGGCCCTTCATGCCGCCTTTTGTAAATTTCTTTATCATCTTTTTTGTCTCTGCATATCTCTTAAGCAGGTCATTCACATCCTGCACCTTTGTCCCGCTGCCCTTTGATATACGGAGCCTTCTGCTGCCGTCAATGATTTGTGGATAGAGTCTCTCCTTTTTTGTCATGGAATTGATGATGGCCTCTATCTTTTTTATATCCTTCTCTGCCTCCTGAAAGTTTATAGCCCCCTTCATTTTATTAAGGCCAGGAAACATACTTATTATTGACTCTAAGGAACCGAGCTTTTTCATCTGTTTTATCTGATCCCTGAAATCCTCCAGGGTAAATTCATCCTTTTTAATCCTCTTTTCCAGGTCCCTTGCCTGTTTCTCATCGAAGACCTCCTGTGCCTTTTCCACAAGGGATATTACATCACCCATACCGAGTATACGGGATGCCATCCTCTCAGGGTGAAACGGTTCAAGGGCATCGAGTTTTTCTCCTATACCTATGAGTTTGATGGGTCTTCCTGTTACTGCCCTTATAGAAAGGGCAGCACCTCCTCTTGTATCACCGTCGAGTTTGGTGAGGATCACACCGTCTATGCCAAGCCTTTCATGAAATGTCCTTGCTATACCCACTGCATCCTGACCTGTCATAGAGTCTATAACAAGAAGGGTCTCTTTCGGGCTCAGGATCTTTTTTTGATTTACGAGCTCCTCTACCATCTCCTCGTTTATATGGAGTCTTCCAGCTGTATCCACTATGATGGTATCAAAGCCGTTCTTCATGGCATATGCCTTTGCCTCTGTGCAGAGGACAACAGGGTTTTTTATATCCTTTACAGGAAAAGTGCTTATGCCTATCTGGTTGCCTATCTTTGTTAACTGTTCAATAGCTGCAGGTCTATAGATGTCTGTAGGAACAAGGAGCGATTTCCTACCTTTTTTTCTCAAAAAAAGGGCAAGCTTACCAGCAGTAGTAGTCTTTCCAGAACCCTGAAGACCTGCAAGGAGGATGGCAACAGGAGGGGAGCCAGCAACATCAATAGGGGAATTCACCCTCCCCAGCAACTCACAAAGTTCATCGTAGACTATTTTTATGAATTGTTGCCCTGGGGTTATGCTTGTAAGAACATCTGATCCAAGGGCCTTTTCCTTTATCTTTTCAAGAAAGTCCTTCGCAACCCTGTAATTTACATCTGCCTCGAGAAGGGCAACGCGCACTTCTCTTAAAGAATCTTTTATATTATCTTCGGATAACTTACCGTAACCCCTAAGCTTTTTAAATGTTGTCTCTAATTTCTCCTGAAGTCTTTCAAACATAATCCTATAAGATAATGGAAAAAAATTATATAGTCAATGATAAATAATCCTAAGTGTAAAGCCAAAATAGAAATGTCCTATTTTCACCAAAATAGAAATGTCCTATTTTCACCCTGCCACCTCAGATACATTTTTGGAGGCATTCCTACCAAATTTGAACTTCCTCCATGGATGATCCGCTGG